>JAEEGJ010003050.1_pt1 | contig 69763 bp, 73 predicted proteins | sample 8958761 | NCBI WGS metagenome assembly JAEEGJ01 (sample SAMN16246546, study PRJNA631951) | gut metagenome | biome: gut microbiome; feature: rumen; material: RS-attached | host: Bos | place: Iran: Karaj | collected 2018-10 | reverse complement strand
TCTCAAAGCTTGCTTCAGACTCTGCTGAGCACCCTACGAATGCCGCATAGTAAACGAGGCTGTAGTCGTCGATCATGTATCTGAACGGGAACCTGTCTCCGAAAACGAGCACGTTACGTGCTGCGGCATTTACCATGTTGGAATACTCTTTATCGAGTGCGTTGAGCTTATCGATGTAAGCTGATGCGTTTGCGCGGTATGTTGCTGCATTGGCGGAATCTGCTTTCGTGATTGCTTCGGATATGGCACCAACGAGAACTGATGCGTTCTTCAAAGAAAGCCAGACGTGCTCATCGTATTCGACTTCGCCTTCTTCGTGGTGGTGCTCGTGATCATGATCTTCATCCTCGTGGTCTTCGTGGTCGTGGTCATGCTCATCGTGTTCATGGTCTTCGTCGTGCTCATGATCCTCATCTTCATCATGTTCGTGTTCGTGATCATGTCCTTCCATGCCTTCGATGATCTCTTCTTCCTTGACGGCATTGCCGAGTTCATCCATGAGGTTGATTACGACCATGTCCTTGTTGGTTGCTTCCTTGAGAACGTCGTCGACCCATTCGTCGGATTCTCCGCCGACATAAATGAATACGTCGCATGTGGAGATCTTAAGGATGTCGGATGCCGTGGGCTGGTAGCTGTGAAGGTCTGCTCCGTTATCGAGAAGCATGGTGACTTCGGCGTTTGCCGGGTTGCCGCCGAGGATGTTCATTACCCAGTCGTATTCAGGGAAGATGGTTGTTACTATTTGTAAGTTCTTGTTGTCTGCTGCGGGAGCATTGTTTGTACTGCAGGCGGTGATGCAGCCTGCTGTTAATGAGAGTGCCGTAAATACGGATAAAAGTTTTTTCAAAATATATACCTCCGGTTTGAAAGAGGCCGAAAGACATTCTTCCGGTCTTGAATCTGTTTTCGAAAAGTGAGAGGTATATCAGATGTTCAGACGTATCTTGTCTGAGACGGGTGTTTCCCTGGTAAATATGGCGTTCGCGAAAACAACCGTGATAAGAAAGAAAACTGCATAAGCTGTAATGGCTGCATTAGCACCTGTGCCTGCACCGGTGCGGACAAAGCGAAGAGCGTTGCCGCATGCTTCAAGGCACTCGCAGATGTGGCATTCTTCGCCGCAGCAGTCGTGGTCTGATTCGAGTGTGACGTAGCTTATGGAAAACAGCATGACAAAGAGCAGCACCGTTACGGTTAAGGATGCCGCGATCTTTCTGAATCCCGTTCTGCGTGAAGCGGTTGTCTTGTTTATCGGACGCAAAAGCGCACACTTCTTTCTAACTCGAATTTGAGAACTGTTCTCAATTATAAGCCTGAACGGCGCAAAGTCAAGGCCTCATGCATGGCATGAGCCACAAGTATTTATCCCGTAAAAGGTGAGAAGACAGCCCTTATTTGACAGCGCCGGCCAGTTCGGAGGTTGACAAACCTCAAGTCCGTGATAACATATGAACGGATATTCATATGAATAGTCGCTCATATGTTGGAGGAGGCGCTTATGTTTTGGAGTAAGATTTCCGGAGTTTACGATCTGATCGAAAATATCTATAACGGCAAGGCTAATGCAAGAACGACCGGTTACGTCGCATCGCTGATGGACAAAGACGATAAGGTCCTGGAGTGCGCGTGCGGCACCGGAATGTTCAGCGTGAAGATTGCGCCCTGCGTAAAAGCCCTGACCGCAACAGACTTTGCTGACGGCATGCTCAAGCGGGCAAAGAAGAAGTGCAGCAAGTTCTCTAATGTCCTGATCGAGAGCGGCGACATAACAGCTCTCAAGTACGAAGACAACAGCTTTGATAAAGCCGTCGCGGCTAATGTGATCCATCTTCTGGACGATCCTAAGAAAGCGATCGATGAATTAAAAAGAGTCGTAAAGCCCGGCGGAACGATCGTAATCCCCACATACATACACTTCAACAGGAGTGTTGCCGCTAATGTTTTTAACAAGGCCGGTCCAGGCTTTAAGAGACATTTCGATGAGAATACTTACAAAGAGTTTTTCAGCAAACTCGGGATCGAAAATGTTCAGTACAAGGTATGCGAAGGCAGGATGGCCTGCGATGTCGCTGTTTTCGAGAACATATAGGCTTATGTGGTAGAATACGCTTTAAAAGAAGGCTTGGAACGGCCCATACGGCCTTAAACACATTGACTCGGTAGGATATAGATGTTACTCTACCTTCCAAATAAGAGAATATAATAAGTCTGTAATCGAGCTACTTTAGAAAGCGAGCAAAGAAATGGAACAGAATTCGAGAGAAAAAGAGATAGCAAATCTCGTCAGCAAGGTCATCGGAGATTATGACGGCGGCAAGAATATCGATGCCACGGATATCTTCAACAAGCCTGACAGGAACGAGATCATCGATATCGTAAACAATCTGTTTTTCGTAATGTATCCCGGTTATTTCAAGGACCGTACTTATAAGACCTACAACCTCAGAAATGAGCTCGCAGTAATGATCGAAGACATCTTCTACCGCCTTAACAAGCAGGTCTTCGTTGCGCTCGATTTCTGCAAGCTCAGAGGCTCCATGACTGAGGACGCGCGAAAAGAAGAGAGCTACCGCATCTGCAGCACATTCATCGAAAAGATCCCTCAGATCAGGGAATATGTTGAGTCCGATCTTCTTGCCACATACGACGGCGACCCTGCCGCAAGCAGCTTTGAAGAGATCATACTCGCATATCCGGGCATCATCGCAATCACGACATACAGACTCGCGCACGAGCTCTATCTTTTGAACGTTCCCGTAATTCCCAGACTCATGACTGAGTTTGCGCATTCAAGAACGGGTATCGACATCCATCCGGGCGCTACGATCGGAAAGCATTTCTTCATCGATCACGGCACTGGCATCGTAGTTGGTGAGACATCCATCATCGGCGAGAACGTCAAGATCTATCAGGGCGTTACTATCGGCGCTCTCTCAACAAGAGGCGGCCAGAAGCTTGCAGGCAAGAAGCGTCACCCGACCATCGAAGACAACGTAGTCATCTATGCCGGAGCTTCCATCCTCGGAGGCGATACCACGATCGGCAGGAATTCCGTCATCGGCGGTAACACGTTCATCACGAGTTCCGTTCCTGCAGACACGAGAGTCAGCATCAAGAATCCTGAGATGGAATATTATTCTGCCGGCAAGAAGCACGTCAAAGAAGAGATCAAGCAGGACGACGCATGGTTCTACGTAATCTGAAATTTGCAACCAATCTTACTTTTTCTTCGTAAGCGACTTTAATATGTCGATGTATTCCGAAGTCAGGTGCGACGGGTGGATCGACTGCGGCAGGATGTATCCTATCTCCATGTAGTCGTCAACCTTAAGCTTTTTGGCGATGATGTTCGGTCCGTTAAGTTCCTCGTTGATCACGCCGCTGCAGATCGTGTAACCGTCAAGACCTATGAGCATGTTAAAGAGCGTGGCGCGGTCGAGCACGACGAGTTCCTTGTCGCAGTCGACGGTGCTTAATATCTCTTCCGCGAAATAGAATGAGTTGTGGCTGCCCTGCTCGTAGGAAAGGCGGGGATAGGGCTTTAAGTCTTCCAGAGTAAGATATTTCTTTTTTGCCAGAGGTGAATTCTTTCCAATGAACACATGCGGTTCCGCCTTAAATAACGGTGTGAATGAGAGGTTATTGTCGCGCAGTGTTTTTCTTATAACTTCTTCATTGAACTTGTTGAGATAGAGAATGCCGATCTCACTTCTTAAGTGTGCGACGTCGTCGATGATGTTGAACGTCTGCGTCTCACGCATGTGGAATTCGTATTTGTCGGCACCGCTCTTTTTGAGGAGTTCCACGAATGCTTCGACCGCGAAAGAATAGTGCTGCGCGGATACGAAAAACTTGAGCTTGCCGGATTCTTTTCCCGTGTAGCGCTCGTCAATGAGCTTTGCCTGCTCAAGGACCTGCCTTGCATAGCCCAGGAATTCCTCGCCTTCGGAGGTCAGCTTGATGCCCTTGTTCGATCTCATGAAGATCGTTATGTTGTATTCGGTCTCGAGTTCCCTGATGGCAGTCGTGAGGCTGGGCTGGGCGATGAAGAGCTTCTTTGCTGCAGCCGTTATGTTTCCTTCTTCTGCCACGGTGACAATGTACTGGAGCTGTTTTATGGTCATGGGAGCGGTTTCCTTTCGATAGGCGTTTTCTTGATTTTACTACTCGATATAGATTTTATCTATGGCGAAAATGTGTTTTTATGTATTTTACCCATTGCTCCAATGGGAATATACTTCCACTCAATAAATCAACCGCAAATATGGGAGGCACTACATGAAAACATCAGTCATCGGTTATCCGAGAATAGGTAAAGACAGAGAGCTAAAGTTCGCATCAGAAAAGTTTTTCGCTGGCGGGATAGACGAGGCAGCTCTTCAGGCAGTAGCAAAGCAGATCAGAAAAGAAGATCTGCTCAAGCAGAAGGAAGCAGGGATCACTTATATCTCTTCCAACGATTTCTCCTTCTACGATAACGTACTTGATACGGCATTCCTCTTCAACGTAATCCCTCAGAGATATAAGGATCTGGGCCTTTCAGAGCTCGAGACATACTTCGCTCTCGCAAGGGGTTACCAGGGCGATAAGGGCAACGTTAAGGCTCTCGCAATGAAGAAGTGGTTCAACACTAATTACCACTATCTCGTACCTGAGATCGACGATGACACAGAGATCAGGCTCGCCGGCACCAAGCCCGTTGATGAGTATAAGGAAGCAAGAGAATTCGGCGTTGATACAAAGGTTGCAATAGTTGGTCCCTTCACGTTCCTGAAGCTCGCTAAATTTACAGGCGCAAAGAAGATCGCTGACGTATCCGGCAAGCTCACGGAAGAATATGTAAAGCTCGTATCTGTTCTTACTTCCAAGGGTGCAGATCTCATCGAATTCGATGAGCCTTATCTCGTAAGAGATCTGGACGCTTCCGACATTGAGCTCTTTAAGAATATCTACGCTTCGATCCTTGCAAACAAGAACGGCGCGAAGATCCTGCTCCAGACTTATTTCGGCGATATCAGAGACATCTATGCTGAAGTGATCAAGCTTGATTTCGATCTCATCGGCATCGATTTTGTTGAAGGCAGAAAGTCATTAGAGCTCGTTAAGAGTTACGGTTTTCCTAAAGACAAGGTGCTCGTAGCAGGCCTTGTAAATGGTAAGAATATCTGGAGAAACGATTATAAGAAGACACTTTCCGCACTGAAGGAGATCGGCGTAGAGAATGTCGTTCTCGGTACATCATGCTCACTTCTCCACGTTCCTTACACGCTCGATAACGAGACTAAATTGTCTGACGATTATAAGAAGCATTTCGCATTCGCGGAAGAAAAGCTCACAGAGCTCGCTGAGCTTGCTTCGATCGCAGGAACAGATTACGATGGCAGCGAAGTTTATAAGAAGAACCGGAGTCTTTTCGAAGGCCGCGTAAACAGTGAGGATAAGGAAGTCCAGGCAAAGGTTGCTGCCATTACTGACGCGGATTATGTAAGACTTCCCGTTTTCGAAGAGCGCGAAAAGATCCAGAAAGAGATCTTAAATCTTCCTTTGTTCCCGACAACAACGATCGGCTCTTTCCCGCAGACATCTGACGTAAGAAAGAACCGCCAGGAATTCAAGAAGGGCTTAAAGTCCAGGGAAGAGTACGTTGAGTTTAACAAGAAAAAGATCGCAGAGTGCATCAAGCTCCAGGAAGAGATCGGCCTCGACGTAATCGTGCACGGTGAGTTCGAGAGAAACGACATGGTCGAGTATTTCGGCGAGCACTTAAACGGCTACCTCTTCACAGAGAAGGCATGGGTCCAGTCCTATGGTACAAGAAACGTTAAGCCGCCGATCATCTGGGGCGATGTCTCAAGAAGAGAGGCTATCACCGTCGAGTGGTCAAAGTTTGCAAAGTCATGCACAAACAAGCCTGTTAAGGGCATGCTCACAGGTCCTGTTACAATCCTTAACTGGTCATTCCCGAGAGAAGACATCTCCATCAAGGAGAGCATCCTCCAGATCGCGCTTGCGATCAGAGATGAGGTCTTAGATCTTGAGGCGAACGGAATCAACATCATCCAGATCGACGAGGCCGCTCTCCGCGAGAAGCTCCCTTTGAGAAAGTCCGACTGGTACAGCGAGTATCTTGATTTTGCGATCCCTGCATTCAGACTCGTCCACAGCAAGGTGAGCCCCAAGACACAGATCCACACTCATATGTGCTACAGCGAGTTCACGGACATCATCCCGGCGATTGATGCAATGGACGCTGACGTAATCACATTCGAGGCATCACGTTCAGACCTCCAGATCCTTGATTCACTGAAGGAGAACAACTTCAAGACGGAAGTAGGTCCGGGCGTTTACGACATTCACAGCCCCCGTGTTCCTTCCGTTGAAGAGATCGTCGCAGCGCTCACAAAGATGAGAGAAAAGATCGAAGATTCAAAGCTCTGGGTCAACCCCGACTGCGGTCTTAAGACAAGAGGAAACGAAGAAACAGTTAAGAGCCTTACCAATTTGGTTGCGGCTGCAAAACAGATCAGAGGATAAGTCATGAAGGTATCACAGGTATACAAAAAGAAGAGAAGTCTCTCATTCGAGATATTCCCGCCCAAGAAAGACCAGGAGCTCTCCAACATCGATGAGACTTTAGGTGTTCTCGCTGAGCTTAATCCTGACTTCATCAGCGTCACGTTCGGCGCCGGCGGATCTTCCAATTGCAACCGCACCATCGAGCTCGCAAAGAAGATCAAGTACGAGTACAAGATCGAACCTGTGGTACACCTCACATGCCTGCATTACGACAGGAACGAGATCGATTCGTTTGCCCGTGTTCTTAAGGACGAAGGCATCGAGAACATTTTGGCATTGCGCGGTGACGCAAACCCGAACGTTCCTGCCAAGAATGACTTCAGGCATTCTTCGGATCTGATCTCATATCTTAAAGACAGGAATGATTTCTGCTTCCTGGGCGCATGCTATCCGGAGTGCCATCCCGAATCTTCCGGAGTCGTAAGCGAGATCAGGAGCCTCAAGAAAAAGGTCGATGCAGGCGCCGAAGTCCTGCTCTCACAGCTCTTTTTCGACAACGAGATCTTCTACCGCTTCCACGATGAGTGCAAGATCGCTGACATCGACGTGCCCGTGATCCCCGGCGTAATGCCCGTCATCAATGCGGCGCAGATCAAGCGCATGGTGTCCATGTGCAATGCCTCGTTCCCGCGCCGCTTTCAGAAGATCATCTCGCGCTACGAGGACAACAAAGATGCGCTTTTCGATGCCGGCATGTCATACTGCTTAAGCCAGATAATCGACCTGCTCGTCAGCGACATCAGCGGCATCCACCTCTACACGATGAACAACCCGCTGGTCGCAAGAAGGATCTGCGAGGGAATAAAGAATATCGTTTGAATGAGTTGAGGCTGTCTCGTGCGAGGCAGTGAATCTCCAAAGCTTGTCCAACTTTAGGGATTCGATGCAGTGAGACGGCCTTTTACTTACTGGATTAGCATTTCTCAATTTCAGTAAGTAAATTCTGCCTGTTAAATGGCGTTTTTTCCCGAATTTTACTTACTGAAAATGCATTTTCTGAATTCAGTAAGTAAAAACAGCTTTTTTCCGGTCTGTTTTTCCGAGATTTTACTTACCAGATTTAAGTTTTTCATTTTTGGTAAGTAAAATAAGCGCTATTATGGCTCGTTTTTACGAATTATTACTTACCAAAAATCGATTTCCTGATTCTGGTAAGTAAATTATTCTCTCATGAGTGCTTTTTGGCCCAAATTTTACTTACCAAAATCGAGTTTTTCTATTTCAGTAAGTAATGTCTTTCAAGTTTACGTACCTGAAGAGCATTTTTCCGAAATAGGTACGTAATTGCAAAGCAAATATCACAGGATTTACGTACCTGAAAGCTGTTTTTCCTTTTTAGGTACGTAAAATGAAGCTTCAAACACTTCGAAAACGCGTAATCAGGAGAAAATTTACGTACCTGAGAAGGCTTTTTCGCATATAGGTACGTAATTGCAGAGTGATAGCCCCAATATTTACGTACCTGAAGAGCATTTTTCCGAAATAGGTACGTAAAATGCTCTGAACTGCGCGAAAAAGAAGCCACCCCATAAACCCAATTAAGAAACATGTAAGAATTGAGCAAGGAACCCGTAAAGTCTTCGCGGATGGCAACTTGTATATTGAGTACAACAAAGCAATCCAGGAGGCCGGTATGGTGTTGAAGGAAAACAGAGTATTAAAGTCAGTTATCGTGTTCGTTATCTGCCTTATCGTTCATGCGGCAGAGGTATTCTTCATAAGAACGGACGAGACGGTGTTTGCAGAGTGCTTTATCAATAAAGTCTTTGGGATCGTAATGCTCTTTGTTCTCCTTAAGCTTTGGGGACGCAAGTGGAGTGACATCGGATTTAAGAAGGCGAGGCTAATTCCGGACTGCGTTAAGGGTTTCCTGATCTGCGCGCTCTTTTATTCGATCGGATTTGCGGCTGAGTTCATCATTCTTAAGGCATCGGGCAACCCCGGCCACATTGAGTTCTTCGTGACGGGATTCTCGCTTACGGGGAACGTCGTAAAGCAGACCGGAATCGGCTATGTGCTCATGTGCATCGGATTTAATATCATCAATGTTTGGATGGAAGAGGGTCTTTTCAGAGGCTTTTACATCACATATCTCAAGGAACGCATCACACCCCGCAAAGCCCTTCTCATTGCTGCATTCCTGTTCGGTTTATGGCACCTTGTAACACCGTTACGAAGCGTAATTGACGGCGAAATGACGCTCCCGGCATTCGCTGTGATGAGCATCGGTTATGTCGTTCTCTCTGCACTCATGGGAATCAAGTGGGGACTTCTTTACGAGCAGTCGGGATCTGTCTGGATCGGACTTGCAGACCACTTTTTCAATAACTGCGTGGTCACGAATCTCCTCCATGTCGTAACTGATACCGGTGTTGATGAGTATCAGATCATGAGAGTTCTGATCGGCGAGCTTACATCATTTGTTGCAGTGGTCATCTATGTAAAGGTTAAGAAGAGCAAGGCGGCTAAAGCTATCGCATGCACGGCATCCTGATTGCGACATCCTAAGTACGTCACCATAATCACGGCATTCTGATACTGTAATGTATAATTGGTTTGTAACCAATCAGACTGCGCCACAGCAATCCTACATTACAAACCATGAACCGACTTATTGGAAAAACTGCAATCGTAACGGGCGCCAACTCCGGCATGGGTATGGCGACTGCAAGAGCGCTTTTGGATGAAGGTGCGACAGTCATTATGCTGTGCCGCAGCGAAAAGCGCGGCAAAGAGGCTTACGAAAAGCTTTTGGAAGACGGTAATGGCAGGACTTATCTTATCCTGGCAGATCTTGGCGATTACGACTCTATCAGAAACTTCACAAAGCAGGTGAAAGAGCGTTTCGATAAGATCGATATCCTTGTCAACAACGCAGGCTTTATCGCGCTGGACAGGCAGGAGACCAAGGAAGGTCTTGAGAGACAGTTCGGCATAAACCACGTGGGACATTTCCTTTTAACGACCGAACTTCTGGATATGATGGGTGAAGGCTCACGAATAGTAAATGTCGCGTCAGGTGCGCATAAAACGGGAAAGATCCATTTCGATGACATAAATCTCCACAAAGGATTTAATGTATTCAAAGCATATTCGCAGAGCAAGCTTGCCAACGTGCTTTTCACGAGGGAGCTTGCACGGCGCGTGAAAGACAGGGGGATTGCGGTAAACTGCTGCCATCCCGGTGCCGTTGCGACCAATATCGGGATCGACCGTGAGACAGGGTTCGGAAAGACAGTCACAAGGCTTCTCAAGCCGTTTTTCCAGACGCCTGAGCAGGGAGCCGCGACAGCAATCTTTCTTGCGACGGATGAATCGGTAAAGGACATTACGGGCGAGTATTTTTATAAGTGTAAGGTCGCAAAGTCTTCAAAGCGTTCGAAGGATATGGAACTTGCGAAGAGGCTTTTCGAATTCAGCGAGCAGCTTGTGCAACAGAAGCCCGGTGCAACAAACGGCTGACGCTAACTGTATTTATAATATTAAGCCAAAAGGGAGAGGGCGTTATGAAAACGTACAGTATCAGGAAAATCAGCAGCATTGCTTTAGCATCATGCATATTGGTGTCTTTAACGGGATGCCCCTGCATATGCCTGTCAGTAAGCCGACCATTGATCAGGATAATGCAGAAGAAGATCTCAGGGATGAGATAAAGGTAACCGATTGGAATGGCGAAGTTCCGGACGGCATGGAGATAATGTATGTCTGCAACAGAACTATCCGTTTGGACTATGAGCAACACAGAGATGAAAAATTATACGAGCACGATGGTTTTGGCCGTGTGACTGCCACTGTCTCGGTCGAGGAGAAAGGCACAAAAAGATTGCAATTAACCTATAACGATGATGGAACGATAGCCGAGAAGAAGTATGTTAAGGACGGCAATTTCATGGGTTACCAGATACCTGATTACACAACGGAATACACATATAACGATAAGGGACAATTAACTGCTTACTCAAAAGTGATGATAAATCTTAGCGGCAACGAAACGAAAAAAGCTGTTGAATTCGAGTATGAGAACGGCCATCTGGTACGCATCAACGGCATGGAAGACGACATAGACGACATGGAATACGATTATAATTTCGACACACTGCCTTACTATGAATTTGTTGTTGAAGTTGATGACACGGATGCTGATTATTTCGTCATTAAGAACTATTACGATGAGAATAATCTCCTGACTGCCAGCGAAAAAGGGGAGATCAGGACGAATTACGAATACGAAAACGGTGTGCTTACCGGATGGAGCCAAACGAACTATAAGAACAACAATGTTAACTCTGTAAGTTACTATAATGCCGAAGGCACGTTGCTATATATTGAAAACGGTAAAGGTGAGTTATGGATCCGCAATACGTTAAATGACCATGGCGACATAATCCTTTATGAGTCATGGAAAAACGGAGAACTTGATTCAAAATCCAGCACTGAATATGAATACGATGCCGACGGGAACATTGTAACTGAAGTAACTGAGCACTGGACGAAAGAAAACTATGATGGCGAGGAGGACAGTGTCACTTACGTTCACACATATGAGTATGAAGAACACGGTTTGTTGATCTCAGAAGTTAACATGATCGATGAGAGGTTTTCGAGCATGACGGTCTATTCATACGAAGCGATCCTCGTGCCGCAGACATGAATATTCACACAAAACTCACATATTGCGGCATCATCAGGACATATCCGCATGTTATAATCGTTCATACAAGTTAAGGGAACTGATTAAGAAAAAACGGTTATTCGGATAATGCCTTTTACCGATCTGAACCGCAGGAGAACATATGCGCAAGGACCAGGAAGCTTTCAAACAGGTTGCCACGACTTTGGCGACTCACTTCGACGGTTTGTATTATGTGGATATTGAGACGGGCAACTATGTTGAGTTCGTCCCCATCAGCCTGCTTAAAGAACATGGGCTTCCTTCAAGCGGCAAGGACTTTTTCAAGGATGCTGCAGATTGTGCCAGAAATTGCGTGCATCCCGAAGATCTCGAGCAGGCTCTTTCTTTCCTTAACAAAGGCAATATGATCTCGTATTTCAAAGAAAATGACACCCACACAGCGGTATACAGGATAATATCGGGCGGCGAGATCATTCACTTAAGACATGTTGAATTTTTAAGCGACGATAAAAAGCACATCGTATTCTGCTGCAGGAACATTGAGGCCGAATACAGGCTTCAGGAAGAGCAGAGAAGAAATCTTGCATCTGCCGAGCTCCTGGCAAGACTTGATGACCTCACGGGTATCCGCAACAAGAATGCTTTCAAAGAGCACGTCAAGATGATCGATAAGTCGATCAAGTCAGGCAATGCGGTAAGTCCGTTCGGTGTTGTGATGTGTGATGTCAACGACCTCAAGCACATGAACGATACCAGAGGTCACAGCTACGGCGACGAGGTGCTGCAGGGTGCCAGCCGCATGATCTGCGAAGTCTTCAAGCACAGCCCCGTTTTCAGGATCGGAGGCGACGAGTTCGTCGTAGTCCTGAGCGGAAGCGATTACAAGCAGCGCGAGAAGCTCGTGAAAAGCTTCAAGCTGATGACCGAAGCCAACAGGGTATCACGTTCCGGCCCCATCGTGGCATGCGGAATGGCGATCTACCACGAGGGCAGGGACGAGGACTTCAATTCTGTGTTCAAACGCGCAGACCAGAAGATGTATAAGAACAAGAGCAAGATCAAGTCTACGAAGATGATCGAAGACGTTAAGAAGCTTAAGAGCACCAAGACGCCCATCCCTGAAGAAAGGAAACGCTTACTCGATGCATTTTTCGGTGCGCTCTGCACGGTTGCTGATGGCGGCTATATCTTCCTCAATGACATGAGATACGATTTCTCAAGATGGTCCATAACGCTTGTTAATGACTTCGGCCTGGAGTCTGAATACATGTACCATGCCGACAGCATCTGGAGCAAGTTCATCCATCCTGATGATGCAGAGGCCGTCAAAAAGGCGACTGAAGGCATCTTTGCCGAAGAAGGAGGCTTTGAGGCCTTCTATTACCGTGCGCGCAAAGCCGACGGCTCTTATGTGATCCTCTCTACCCGCGGCTTTGTCCTTTACGACAGCAAGGGCAAGCCGGAGTATTTCGGAGGCATCATTGTCCCTGACAATAGCGGAAACTGATATTACTCTGCTTCTTTTTTATCCGCTTTGTACTTCTTGAGCTGATAAACAAATGAGAGGATTCCTCCCATTCCGGCGCAGCCGAGGCCGATGCTGAGGGGGAGGTTTGTTGCCAGGTTTCCGAACATTGAGATGAGGATACATACAATCGCTGTAATTCCGAGAATGCCCTCAACTACTGTGAATAAAATTGTTGTTGTCTTTTTCATTTTGTGTGTTCTCCTTTTCGGTTTGTCATGGCCTGATATTAGCCCCTGACCGGCCCGGCTTAAAGGACACAAACTGTCTCAAACCCTTGAAAACAGCGGATGGGACATGGTATGTCCCATGAGACATGGAGTATAATAGGGGCATAGTTTTAAAGTGTTTTCGAAGGGGAGATACGGAGATCATGAAAAAGCTAATTTCTGTTTTGCTCGCATCCGCAATGGTGCTTTCGATGGCTTCATGCACGTCCAAAAAGCCGTCAGGTCACCGTGACATCGAGGTGGTAGACGGCACGAAAAGAGAACTCGGTGGCACGGAAGAAACATATCCGGTTATCGTAGAACCCACTGAGACCGAAGCTCCTTCCGAAACGACGGAGGAAACGACAGAGGAGACCACCGAAGCCACAACGGAAGCAACCACTTCGGCAACTGCGCCCGCAGCCGGCTTCGGAACAGCGGAAGACTATGTACAGGACATCCGCGATACATATAAATATCTTGAGATCGACGGTGAATATCATGTGCCGGCGGTCATTTTCGATACGCCTTATGCCGAGGAAATGAGACAGGAGATCCATGACCTCTTCAGCGAATATGCATTCGAGATCTCAAGCGTCGGAAACAGTCACTACTGGTACACCAAATACATCGCATTCCTCACGGATGATGGTATCCTCACGGTAGTTTTCGTTGAGGGCGGCGCATGGGATGACGATATCTATCACATCTGGAACTTCGACGTTACCACTGGCGATAAGGTTGATAACAGGAAGCTGGCACGACTTGCGGGCATTTCCGACATAAGAACGGCCGCCATGGACGGTGCGCAGGCTTATTACAACAATACGGGCATGATGACGGTTGAAAACTACGAGGTCGTATCGACGGCTTTCGACTATATGTACGAGCCGGTTGCCAATTCCTTCAGCGAGGAAAATATCAACGAAAATATGCCCTTAGGCCTCATGGACGACGGCACGATGTTCTTTATCTCGCCCCTTGCTTCATTCGGAGGCGCCGAATGGTATTACAGGATGTACGACGTAAACGGAACAAATCTGGAATATGATGAAGGCTGGGTAGGCTCACCTTACTGAACGTAAACTATCGCCGTCTTTTTGCATGAAGAGATTATCTTCAGGATCGACCCGTATATTTCACCGATACAATAGATGTAGACAGGTATCTCGACGTGCCCGATGAATACAAGGCACAAAACAACCTGTGCAAGATTTCCGAAGAACTGGGCAAAGTCTATCTTCCAGCCGGGATTGCCGTCTTTCTTGTTGCCCACGGTCCTTATTATGTTTACTACCGCTGCCACCAGGTGTATCGCGACGACGTAGACGATCATTATCGCCTGTGGTTCATCTACCAGCATGGTCACGAAAACACCGAAGTCGAAAAGGAAGAGGCCTACCAAAAGCACGCGCTTGCCGCCGACCATGTGGTTTGCCTGGGTCATGTAGTAGAAGAGATACTTCAATCCGCGTCCCATGAGCATAAAACCTACAAAGATCGCAATGAGCAGGAAGGCTATATCCGGCACCAGCATCAGGATCAGCGCGCCCTGGATATTAAGCACAGCCAGTATTATGTTCCACACGCGTCTTGTCTTACTCATGCTTCACACCTCTGCTTTCCCTGACGATCTTGAAGTAGTCCCTGATGCCCGCAAAGCCCTTTTTGCTGTATTCGATCGAGAACCCCGCAAGGCGGTTGCCGGAACGGTAGATCTTGTTGGTGATCATGCTCTTCTGCGACAAAGACGCGATTATGTATTTTCCTAAGAAAGTGCCGTCGCGGTCTCCGGGCAGCGCGTTCTTATATTGATCCACATGCGTGTTAACGTCAAAATCAGGTATCTCCTTGCCCGAAAGCTCTTCGCCGAATGCTTTCCAGCCGGCTGAAGCGTCTTCCTGACGTTTGGTGAGGATAGCCATTATCCTTTCTTCGTAAGGCGCAATTGCTTCCTCGTCGTATGTGTCCAGCTCAAAAACTTCCACTTCGCCTCTTAGATACTTCATCGCATAGATCATCTGGCAGAAAGCCTTGCGGTAGTCGGAGGGATTGTCCTTGAGGCATTCCCTGTAGTTGTCCCATGCGGGCATGTATTTATAGCGGATATAGCTGTAGTCGGGCAGGTGTCCGGCGTGACCGTGGCCTAAGTTCAGGATGTTGGTCTCACCGAGGTTAAAGACGGTGCTGTTAAAGACCGCGTTTTCGATGTCGTCAAAAGCGCCCGGGCTGTGCTTGAATGAGATCGGCCTCACGCTGCCGTCGTCCATGATCTCAGAGAAGTTATTGTCCGTGTTGTTTATTACCAGCGAAGGCGTACCCGCAAAATTATAGTGCGCCCAGGTGTCGGCCAGGATGTGCATCGCGATGCCGGCTGCCTGGATGCTCCTGTCTTTTGCAAGCTCGACCGTGTCTTTTAAGAGCCGGCCGTTGGGACCGCAGATCAGGCGGTACTTGTTTCTGTACGTCCTTGTGGAGTGGGGCACTTCGGCATAAAGGTCCTTGGGCAGGAAGTGGAACGAAGACCATATCCTCGTGATGTCCTGGATGGCGGTTATGTCTGATTTCAAGTCGACAAGCTCAGCCTGGGACTGGCTTGTTGCGGCGTGGACAGTTGCCGAAATCGACTTAAGGAAGGTCTTTGTAAGGCAGTCGACCATCTGTGCGCTGTAGCACAGGTCGAGCGCCTCCTTGTGGGAGTATCCTGCAAGGTAAGCCGCGCAGTATGTAGCATAGTAGTGGAAATCAGCCTGCACTAAGCTTACCCTCCTTTCATTTTTTCCTGTATCTTTTTACGCTTATTCCGGCCAGGAAGACTTCGATGGTCATTGCGAGCGAGGTAAGTTCCATGAATACCGACAGGTACGTGTCTATAAAATCGCCGTTCATGTCTATGATGTCAGGCACGACGATGAATATCGAGAATGCGGATTCGAGCATGAGCCAGACGCACCAGACAAGATAGCCTTTCCCGGCCTTTTTGCCCGTGCCTTCATACCGCGCGCGAAGTCCTGCATACAGTCTTATGAAGACATCTACTGCCAATATCAGCACCAGGATTATCATTACGAACGTCATGCCTATCGGTCCGAATTCAGCTACGTCTTCTTCATCGAAGAGCTCAACACCGAAGATCAGGCACATCGCGATCTTGATTATGGTCCAGAAGCCATACAAAATGACGCCCGTTCCCAAAACAACGAGTGTATTGCAATTCCTTCTGTACTTTACTGATTCCCGGCCGTTCGCCGGAAGATTCTCATTTACCACGTGTCAGATCTCCGTTCAGATTATGAGAATTATACTCTAAATCAACACTAACACCCCAATGTGTTGTTTTAGCGACATTTTGTTTAAACATTGAAGATTGTTTGGGAAGCTTATGCAGATGATAATGAGGCCGTCAAACAAAACATCAGACCTTTTGAGGAGGACATGACAATGACAACCAACAAGATGAACGCTATAAACCGTGACCAGCTTGATAACGTAACCGGCGGAACATCTCCGAAGTTCCCCTGGATCATAGTTTGCGATAAGCACGACTTATCTGCCTCAGAGAAGAGTGTATTTCCTGACATCGGAAGACACGGCATTGAGACCGGAAATACAAAGAGTGAAGCTTTGCTCGGCATTTTCGAAAACGCAAAGACTGAAGCTTCGATCCTGATCATGGGAGCCGCCCTCATCTGACCGTTTTACGATCAGTTCTGATATAAGCTGAAGCCAAATGGCCCGGCCGCGAAAACTGCAGAGTAGCGGCAGAGGGGTAAAGGTTTAACAGACTAATATGTTTTTTCGAAAATATAGAGATAAAGGAAAAGAAAAATGAACAGACCAATCAAGAAGAACGGGGATACAAAAACTCAGTATGTAATGCATGAGCTGGCATTAGACGACCTGGAGAAGGTCGCAGGAGGAGCCGGCGGGGAAAATGAAATTAAGGAAAGATTTTCCTTTAAGCCGCTTAAAACCGTGATCATCTCATGCGTTCATGTCATAAAGAGAGCTTCGGGAGTGTAAGGGGCTGAGAAGATCAGCCCCATCACTTCTGATGCAAATCAACTAAGGACAAAATTCACCTGTTTCCGTTAAGTTTCCTCATTAATTTGTCCTGCGTTTTACAACAGATTCGGTGACGTCGGTGATAACGAGGTCACCGTTTTGATTGTATACGTCGATCGTGAGTTCAACCTTTCCGTTTCTTTCATTTCTCACTGCAAGATCCGTGATGGTTGCTTTTCCTGTCAGTACGTCACCTGCGAAAACGGGTTTGAACCATTCCATTTTCGTGGACTTTCCTGCGATCAGCTCGTCAGCGAAAAAATCTATCTTGAGATAATTTGCCCACACTGCAAGGAAGCTCATTACGCCGGGCGCGATAAGCTGCCCGAAAGGTGTGGTCTTCGCATATTCCTCATCGGTGTGAAGAGGGATGTTGTCGTATTCTTTTGCAAATGCGATCATCTTATCTTTTTCTATCGTAACGGGCTCAATGTCTGCGGACATTCCAATGTTAAATTCTTCGAAATACATTTTGTCTCCTTTGTCTGCTGTCAGATACATTCGTAATATCAGCAGATATCTTAACAGATTTATCCTGAAATATTGTCCCCATAACAGAAGCGGCATTCTGATAGACTAAAGGTGAAATAATATCCGGAGTGTTACTTGATGGACAGGGTCTACGTCGCTATCGATCTTAAATCTTTCTACGCAAGCGTTGAGTGCGTGGAAAGAAAGCTTGACCCGTTGAGCGTAAATCTCGTTGTTGCAGACCCCACGAGGACCGACAAGACGATCTGTCTTGCGGTATCACCGTCGCTTAAAAGCTACGGCATTCCTGGCAGAGCCAGGCTTTTTGAAGTAAACCAGAAGGTCGAGCAGGTAAATAACGACAGGCGTTACAAGGCTCCCGGCAGGCGGCTCACCGGCAAGAGCTACTGGAGCACGGAGCTTAACAATCACCCGGAAGTTGCAGTCGATTTCATCATCGCCCCGCCGCAGATGGCCAAATACATGAAGGTCAGCGCAAAGATCTACGGCACTTACTTGAAGTACGTCGCACCTGAAGACATCTTCGCTTATTCGATCGACGAGGTCTTCATAGACGCTACGAATTACTTAAATCTCTATAACGTCAATTCACACGATTTTGCGAGGATGCTGATAAAAGACGTCCTGCACACCACGGGCATTACCGCGACGGCAGGCATCGGCCCAAACATGTTCCTCTGCAAGGTCGCGATGGACATCGTCGCCAAGCACATTCCTGCAGATAACGACGGCGTAAGAGTCGCTGAACTTACTGAGCAGTCCTACAGGGAAGAGCTGTGGTCGCACACGCCCATCACTGATTTCTGGCGAGTAGGAAGAGGCACTGCCGCAAGGATAGAAAAGTTAGGCCTATACACGATGGGTGACATCGCTAAATGTTCCACGAACAGGCAGCACATAGGCCAGCTTTACAAAGTGCTGGGAAAGAATGCCGAACTTCTGATCGACCATGCATGGGGCATCGAGCCGACAACGATCGCCGACGTAAAAGAATACAGTCCTGACAATAACAGCTTATCGACCGGCCAGGTCCTCAAAGAACCGACGGACTACGATACGACAAGGCTCATCATGTGGGAGATGGCAGATGCCCTGTCACTTGACCTGGTCGAAAAGGGTGTGGTCACGAACCAGCTCGTCATCACGATCGGTTACGACAAAGAGAGTCTTTCGAGCGGCAAATACATGGGCGATGTCGTCATGGATTACTACGGCAGGGAAGTGCCGAAGCACGCGCACGGCACCATCAATCTCGATAAGCATACCTCATCTACGAAGATAATTACCGAAGCAGTAATGAAGCTTTTCGACGCCATCGCAGATCCTGATCTTTTATCAAGACGTTTGGGCATCGCGGCATGCAATGTCATAAGTGAGGAAGACATTCCAAGAGAAGAAAAATACGAGCAGATGAGTATTTTCGATCTTGCAAAAACTCCGGAAGACAAGAAAGAGACCGAAGAGAAACTTGCAAAGGAAAGAGCGCTCCAGGAAGCGATGCTCGAGCTCAAGCACAAGTACGGAAAGAATGCCGTTGTTAAGGCCAAGAACCTCAACAAGGGCGGCACGGCGATGGAACGCAATGAACAGATAGGCGGACACAAGGCATGAGAAATTACGACGACATAATCAACCTTTCGAGGCCTCAGTACCACGACCTTCCGCCGATGTCCATACACGACAGGGCAGCGCAGTTCTCGCCCTTTGCGGCCCTCGTAGGATACGATGCAGCAGTCGAAGAGACGGCGCGCCTCACGGACAGCAGACGCGAGATGGAAGAAGATGAGATAAATGAACTGAACCGTCAGTTATCTGAACTTAACAAGAGGCTCTCAGAGCGCCCAAGGATAAGAGTCACGTACTTCATCCGCGACAGGAAAAAAGAGGGCGGAAGATACGCATCAAAGATCGGAAATGCCAGAACGATAGATCAGGCAGAAAACAGGATAATCTTCACGGACGGCGAATCCGTACCCGTTAAGGACATGTACAGCGTCGTGTTTATCGAAGAGTGATCACTGGATCGCCACGACAGTCTTGCCGATCTCATCGATGAAGACAGTGCCGTCCAGATAGCTCAGCGCCTGGAAATCGTTATAAGCATAGAACGTTGCCGTTGCGCGGTAGTAATTGCCGTAGAAAGGCTTGTCGATCTGAATGCTCATGGCCTCCACGCCGTTTACCCTGACAATGATGATGAAACAGTCCTCGACATGATCTTCAAAAAGCGGATAGTAGTTCTCGTAGACATCCACCGGAATGTTTTGAAGTGTGTTCTTGTCGGTATAGTCAGTGTCGTAATAGACCTTGCCGATCCTGTATTTGGCGGTGGGGAAGAATTCTGTGTAGTCGTCGCCGTAGTGGTAATCTCCCATATCGGCGCCGTCGAAATTTGCGTCTAAATGTATGTTTGAAGGCAGCTGGTATTTGTCATCAAGATAGTTGTTAAAATCTTCGCTGAATCCTTCTGAAGTCCATTTGATGTAATCTTCAAGATTATCCTGATAACGGCCTTTGTATTCGCTGTAACTAAGGTCGAAGGTTTTCCCTTTTGGAAGTATTGGCGTCGATATCTCGTAGTCGGGATAATCTTCGTCAAACTCATCCATGCGGATCTTCGCCTCGCGTGCAGCCGTCTCGCCATATGTGTCTTTCAGGTAAGCCCTTATGGATGCACTGTCGACGAGAGTTTTTGCCTGGCATCTGATGGCCCAGAAAATGCATGGTGATGCAACGAAAAGAAGCACGGCAAGCAAAAAGATGCCGGTACCTTTCTTAAGTTTCTTATCCTTGGATCTGGCTATATATGCGATGCCGAATACTAATTCATAAAGGAAGCACACAGGGATGACCGGAATAACACAGAGCCAGAGTGCTATGTTGATCTCTGCATCAAGGCCGTAGATCATGGGTCCGCCCAAAAGGCCTTCGTGCGTGCCGGCAAATCCAAAACAACCGACAAAGATCCATACTAAGAAGGATGCGAAAAAGAAAAAGCATCCGATGAATCCCCAAACAACTTTTGCTGCACTCTTTTTGTCTTCGCTCATGGCCTTTACCTCTCAAATAAAACCCGAAACGACAATTAGTTTGACTATCAAACTATTTATGGGAATAATATCACGGATTTTTGACACAAACAACAGGTTTCGTTTAATGCCGCGAAATTCTCACATATCACAAGGCATTATTTATCTGTTAATATATGGCAAGGATAGGTATTTTCGAGAGATCACGGGGATAGATCAATGAAGAAACAGATATCAATAACATTAGCGGCGGTAATTCTCGCTCTGTCACTGACATCGTGTGCTACGGGAAGACAACCCGACGGTTATGACATAGTTGGCGTAGTCAGCAATGCCGCCAAAAACAACGATTCTGATGCTGACAGTTACTTCTATCCCGGTGAACCTGATTACGATTATAAGGAAGTAGATTACGATCATCATACGCAAGATTACTATCTTGATACGGTAGACGTGCCGTGGGGAGAAACACACCACCTTCACATGGTTAACGGACAGATCCAGAATTATTTCCGTTTCTATGCGTTAAACTCAAATGATGAAGTCGTCAATGAGGTTTATGATGGCGTTTCCACTATAACCAGACCAAGAGTCAGAGTATTTCCATGCAAAAAACCCGGTTATGTAATGTACGAGGTTTCTTATACCCAGATATGCCCGATCAATACAGTTATGTATGGAGAAAAAGACCACGGGGCTTATAAATTCTTTGGAGTAAGATATCTCGACTACTACACCGGAACAATGCTTCCCTATTTGAACGTCTTTGAACAGAATAGCAGCGGCGGCGTTGATATGGAGTTTATCTATGAGGGCAAGCATTACTATTACGGATTCTATCAGTTCAAAGTTCAGGTGGAAGATGACGATGAATATTCCAGGGATGAAGACGGCAACAAAATTCTGACAAAAACAATAAGAGCAACAAGAACAGACTATATTATCGTTCCTGAAGATTACGATGGACTTCTCCTTTATGTTTATGTTGGTGAATGGACTTCGACGGAACCACCGGAAAGAAAGAAGGTCACGGTACCGGTAACTCTGCTTGATACTCAGCCTTTTGACGATGAGGAAAACCTCGACGATTACGTTTTCTTCGGAATAACAAGATCAAAATAAGTGAATTCAGATACGGGACAGATCAATGAAAAAACAGATTTCAATGACATTAGCAGTAATAGTATTCGCTTTATCACTGGCATCTTGTTCAGGGACTGGGAAAGACGGCATAGGCTGGAAAAGCGGTTCCGGCAGTTCCGGCGGCTCCGGTGGCATAGGCAGTCATACCGGTTCAGGTAATTCCGGTTCTTCCGGCAAAAACAACGATTCCGATACGGACAGTTACTACTTCTATCCGGGAGAGCCTGAATATGATTTCAGTGAGGTGGAATCTGAATACCGTTTGCACGAGTACTATCTTGATACGGTAGACGTACCGTGGGGAGAAACACACGACCTTCACATGGTCAACGGACAGATCCAGAATTATTTCCGTTACACTGCGTTTGACTATAACAACGAATTTGTCTGCAACAAAGACCTGTATAATATTTCCACCATATCCAGACCCAGAGTCAGGGTTTTTCCGGCTGACAAAAAAGGATATGTAGTATACGAGGTTATGTATACCCAGATATTCCCGATCCATTCAATAATGTACAGCACTCCGGGTTTTCAGATGTATGAGTCCGAAGGAGTGAATTATATCGACTACTACACGGGAACAAAACTTCCGTACCTGACTGCTTTCGACAGGAACACTAAAAACGGCCTTTATACGCAGTTTATCTATGAGGGTAAACGGTACAATTACGGATATTACGAGTTCAAAACCCAGGATGATGGCAAAATAGTGTATTCAACAGATGAAGACTGCAACAATATCCTGACGGAAACTGTAACAGTAACTAGAACAGACTATCTTGTCGTTCCTGAAGATTACGACGGACTTCTATTGTATGTTTATGTCGGTGACTGGACACAAACAAGACCCGCCGTAACTACAACGGATCACCAGGATGTATATATTTTCCGTCCGGAGCCGTTTGATGACGAGGAAAATCTCGACGATTATGTGTTCTTCGGAATATCAAGATCGAAATAAGTGAGAAAGATAAGGGGATACGCAAATGAAAAAACAGATTTCAATGGCATTGGCAGCGGTGCTTTTCGCTCTGTCACTTACATCATGCACAGGCCCGGGAAAGTCAACCTCGCCTTTCGATGACACGGACACAGATGACGAGAGTGTCACCACAACTGAGGGTGACAGCTTCTTTTATCAGGGAAACCCGGATTACGATTACAAGAACGTAGATGAATTCAGGGATCTTGGAACTTATAATCTTGATACAGCTGATGAGCCGTGGGGAGAAACTCACGATCTCCGCTGGGTTAACGGACCCATCAAAAACTATTTCATCTATTACACTTTTAACGATTACGATGAGATTAACAACGTGAACCTCAATAATATTTCTACCATATCAAGGCCGAGAGTCAGAGTATTTCCGGCTGATAAGGACGGCTATGTAATGTATGAGGTCACATATACCCAGTCGTTCCCCATCCGTTCAATGGAGAAGGGACATGTGAGCTCTTCAATGTATTCCTTCTACGGTGTGAGATACATCGATTACTACACGGGAACGATGCTTCCGTATATTAATGTCTTTAACAAGGACAAGAGTGGCGGAAGCGAGATTGAATTCGTATGCGATGGTGAGAATTACACTTACGGATTCTATGAGTTCAAGGCACAGCAGGAAGAAGACGAAGGTTACGACACAGATGCTGAAGGCAACATCATTACCAAGACAACAATCAGTGTAACCAGAACGGACTACATTATCGTTCCTGAAGATTACGACGGTCTTCTCATGTCCGTTTATGTCGCTGACTGGGTTTCAGTACCGCAGGACAACGATGGTGACGGTGATATCGATGACGATGACGAAATGCCGAACAGGGAAGCGGTCACGATTCACGATCCGGAGCCTTTTGATGATGAAGAAAACATCGATGATTATGTTTTCTTCGGAGTAACAGGACCAAAATAATATCAGGGGATAATCTAATGAAGAAAAAGATCTCAATGACATTAGCGGCAGTTATTTTCGCTTTATCACTGACATCATGTACAGGGACTGGCACAGGGAACGGCACGGAACAAGATCCGGCCGGCACTACGTATATATATGATAGCGACGATAACAGACCGGACGGGTACTTTTACCAGGGAAATCCGGATTACGATTACCACAAAGTGCTTATATTTGAAGAACTTCCTGATTACGAGCTTGAATCTTTTGACGTGCCGTGGGGAGAACAACACGATCTGCGCATGGTCAACGGACCGATAAAAAACTATTTCTGCTACTACACCTTCGATGAGAACGATGAGGTCAACAACGAGTGTCTGAATACGGTTTCTACCATATCCAGACCCAGGGTCAGAGTATTCCCTTCGGACAAGGAAGGCTATGTGATGTATGAGGTCCAATATACCCAGACGTTCCCCATTGTTTCGAAAGGAAAATATTCGTCGTACAGAACTGATATGTATTCTTACTATGGCGTGAAATATCTCGACTACTATACGGGAACGATGCTTCCTTATTTGAACGCTGTTTATAACCATACAGCAAGTTGCGGGGTCGCTCAAACCTTTATACGGGAAGGTAAGATCGACAATTACGAATTCTATCAGTTCAAGGAATATCAGGATGAGTCTGAAGGTTCCGAAGATGCCGGCGACGGCTACTGTATCACAAGGCGGACAATAAGTGTAACAAGAACGGATTATATAATCGTTCCTGAACATTACGATGGCCTTCTCATGTATGTTTTTGTCGGTGACTGGGTCTCAGAACCGAGGACTGAAGAGGAAGCAGAAGCAAATCCTAATCAGGATCCTCTAGACATCCATTATCCTGAGCCGTTTGACGATGAGGAAAACATCGACGATTATGTTTTCTTCGGAATATCGAGATCTAAGTAATTTTGGAAATAGACAGGGGATAGATCAATGAAGAAACAGACAGCAGCTTTATTGGCAGCAGTTTTTCTTGCTGCATCACTTTCAGCCTGTACCAGACCGGTAGCGGCTACGACAACAGAAGATGAAACAGAAGAGGAAGAGACTACCGAGGACGATGGCGGCATCATGTACAGCCCCGGATCGCCCTCTCACAATCTCTCAGACGCGGCGATAACAGAGACACTGCCCGATTACTATCTTGAAGAGTACGACGCGCCCTGGGGCTCAAAATACAATCTCAGAACGGCAGACAAAACGATCAAGAATAAGTTTGTCTACTACATTTACGATGAGAACGATAACATCGTTAACGAGTGCCTCAATGATATCTCTACGATAACGAGGCCCCAGGTAAAAGTATTCCCTGCAGAGCAGGACGGATACATCATGTATGAGATCACTTATACGCAGTTATTGCCGCTCCGTTCGCGTCAGCCTGAATATTACAGCAGTAATATGTACTTCTACTACGATCTGGATTTTGTCGATTACTATACCGGCATGAAATATCCCTGGATGAATATCGTACATCACGACGGAGTAGGTTCCCACATCATCCAGGATTACCACTATAAGGATGGAACATACCGTCTGGAATACTACGAGTTCGTCGAATCTGAGACTCTTGATTCAAGTCTTACGCACGAGAGTGACGGCACGGTCATCTATGAGAAGGATATCAAGCGCACGACTACGTGCTATCTCATCGTTCCGGAAGACTACGACGGCATCATGATGTATGTCTATGTAGGTGACGATGTTTTCTGGCTTAAAGAAGATAACGGTGACGAGAATCAGGAGACCACCGATAAGGACAGACAAGACCACGCGGTTTACAATGCCGAACCATTCGGTGACGAAGCACACATCGGCGATTATGTCTTCATCGGAATAACGGTCCCCAAGTGATCACTTAAGGAATTTTCTTAAAACTTTTTCGTCACACTCAAAGTGTTTTCTTATCTGCTTTTCGATCGCGAAAAGTGACTCTCCGGGTGACTCTTTATATCGTCCCGTAACGTGCTTATATCCCCACAAATATTCTGGCGGCGTCATTATCGCGACCGCCCATCCGTACTCGACGCCTTTTTTATTCTGTCGCGGCTTGAAATCCTTTACGACCAGATATGTCTGCATCTGAAGTTTTGATAGCACGCCTTCGAAATTCTTTTCTCCGCCTTTGCCGAATCCGGCCTTCTCTTTCATCTCGTGCGTATACAGTTCAGGCGACAATCCCAAAGCGGGAAGGGCAGATACCTTTACGTCCCACATGTCGACTCCGGAAGGCACGAAAAGATCCATCAGGAGCTTTTCGCGATAACCGGCTTTGCCTTCATCGTAGAGCGCATCAAAGTCGTAACCCGAACGTCTGAAATTCACAAAATAAGGAAACCATTTCTTTGAGATAAAACCTGTTTTGTTACCGAAAAATTTTCCGTAAGCAACTTTGCCCGTGCGTGCAAGAACGCCTCTCCATTCCCACGGATCGACATCTTCATCACCGCACCACCAGTACGAAGGACAAGTCATTTCCTCAACTGAAAAACCAGGAACGGAATTACTGAACAACGGAAGAAAACCGACCTTATCAATAACGGACAAGAGCTCACTACTACTGTGAATGCAGCCCTCATCGTCCCAGTCGAGACCATTCATGTACCACTGTCCGTCGATTACTTCCATAGTTTTCTTCTCAACACATTGTTTTGATGAAAATAATTATACAGTGAATCTCGCATCGAATGTAGAAACAATCAATCGAAGACAATCTTTCGAATCGGAGTCTGAGTTTTCAGTCCGATTAATGTAATGTCACTTGAAATCTGCCCTAGTATAATTAAATCAGGTAGAGGCGGTACATTGGATTTCGGAGGTGCATATTATGTGTTTCTTTGGATTATTCAGTTCACGTTCTGAAGAGAAGATCAACGAGCGCGAGAGAAGATGGCGCGAAGAAGAACTCGAAGAAGAATACGATGAGATCGACGGCATCGATGATGCGGATTACTGAAATTTAATATCGGCAGCAGTTTGAGCAGGAGGACCGGTATATGACTATTAAAGAGGCTCAAAAAATAATCAGTTCCCTTGGCGGGAAGAATAATCTTACAGATGATGAAGAGTTTGAATATACCGAAGCTCTCAGTTTTCTTATTCAGGAGACTGCTGATCCGCGATATATGATGGAGCTTGGCGGTTACTACTATGGACTCAGAAGCTTCGATCTGGCACTGAAGTATTATGACATGGCAGCAGAGCTGGGATTTGAAGAAGCCAATGAATGCCTGGGATATGTCTGGTATTACGGCAGGACCGGAACCAAAGACTATGAGAAGGCTTTTAAGTATTTCTCGGCAGCTGCTGAAAGAGGCAATCTTGTCGCGCGGTATAAGATAGCTGACATGTATAAGAACGGCTATTATGTCGGCAAGGATTATGGCAAGTACAAAGAGATAATCAGAGAACTTTATCCTGAAGTTAAAGATGCTTCTTTCCTTGGCGAACCTCTTCCTGAGATATTTACCAGGCTTGCTGCGATCGAAGCAGAAGAGGGTAATACCGCTGAGGCCGTTAATCTGTATTTTCGAGCAAAGGATTTCCTTGCACAGAGGATCATGTACAATCCTTTCTTCGGCAACCTGAATATTATGAAGTGGCTGATAGAAGATCTTTATAAGCTTATTGAACCGGATCATCTGGAAATCGATTTCTTTGATCTATACTACTGGCTCACAAAACCCTGCAAGATAACTTTCAGGGCAGAAGGAAAGAAGCATGAGGTATCCTGTGTCGAGGAGAATGGTGAGAATGTCATCAGTTTCGAAGGCCAGTGGTACAGAAATGTAGATGATTTCTTTAAGAAGGCCACGATAGATGATACGCTTATAACGGATATGCTGGGTTATCTGGATAACTTTGTTCTGGAGGAAAGAGGGTAACCATGGATCTTATTAAGATAGCATTAGGTGATTATCCCAGATATGAAGAGCTTCTTTTGCGCAAGGACAAATTCGAAAAGGAAGCGCTTCAGTGGTATGAGAATTACATCCGTGAATTCGGTCCTTATCTTATTGCTCTGTTTGAAGTAAAGGTTGAGTGCATCCGCTTAAAGAAACTGATCGCAATGGCACAATCAGAGATCAATCAGGGCTTTAATCCTGATATGGATAAGATCAGTTCCCGGGTTGAAGAACAGATGAAGTCTTATTACGAAGAACTTAAGAGTCTGGTTAATGACCATGAATCTTCTTTGGATTATGAACCGGTATCTGAATACTCGGTCATGAAGATAAAGAAGATCTACAGGGAGATAGCTAAGATCTTACATCCTGATATTAATTCTGAGACTCATAAGGATCCTGTTCTTCAGGATTTGTGGAACAGGGTCGTTATTGCATATAAGTGCAACAAACTGGAAGAGATCGAAGAACTTCAGGTCCTGGTAAATACTGCTTTGAGTGAGAGGGGAATAGATGTCTCAAAGATCGTAATTCCCAATATCGAAGAGAAGATCAAAGAGGTTGAGAAAAAGATCAACGAGATCATTACAACAGATCCTTATAACTACAAATTCCTTCTTGAAGACAGGGAAGAAACAGAGCAGAGGAAAAAGGATTACGAAAACGAAAAGAAAGAGTACGTTAAATATAGAAACGAATTGGAAACCATCCTGAATGAAATGACAGGAGATTTATAATGGCTAACGAATTATCAAAGTATGAAACAGGCCTCGTAAGCAAGGCAGCTGAAAGCGGATTGGGAGAACTGTTAAAACCCTTGCAGCAGGAGATCCACCTTTTTGATTCTTATGTTGCCGGCACTTCACATATTCCGGAACCGGCAGTGTTGGATGAGATAAAAGAAGGCGACATGCTTTTCCTGATAAGAGAAGATAACAAGTTTGATTCCAACGCGATAATGATTATGTCAAAAGACAAGAAGAAAGTCGGTTATGTTCCTGAGAAGGATAATGTAGTCTTCGCAAGACTCATGGATGCAGGCAAGAAGCTTTCTGCAAAGATTACCAAGATCGAGAAGAAAGGTTCTTTCACAAAGATCGCTGTGAGTATATATCTGGTGGATTTCTGATTTGGATATTCTTGTATAGACAAAAAAGAACAGCCCGGGATCACTCCCGGGCTGCTCTCTTAAAAGGAATTAATATGAGGTTCCTTCAGTTAGTTCTTAGAAAAGATTTACGCTCTTTCCGTCAGCGTCGAAGATCTTCTTCTCGCCAACTACTACGTAAACGTCACCACCGAGCTTAGCAGCCTTCTTCTCGATTGCCTTGTAATCGATCTGCTTGCCGTCGATCTCGAAGATGATCTTTCCGAGCTTCTTAACCTTCTTAGCAGCTGCCTTCTTAGCAGGAGCTTTCTTTGCAGCGGGCTTCTTAGCAGCAGCCTTCTTTGCAGGTGCAGCCTTCTTTGCAGCGGGCTTCTTAGCAGCAGCCTTCTTAGCAGGTGCAGCCTTCTTTGCAGCGGGCTTAGCAGCAGCCTTCTTAGCGGGTGCAGCCTTCTTTGCAGCGGGCTTAGCAGCAGCCTTCTTAGCGGGTGCAGCCTTCTTTGCAGCGGGCTTAGCAGCAGCCTTCTTAGCAGGTGCAGCCTTCTTTGCAGCGGGCTTAGCAGCAGCCTTCTTAGCGGGTGCAGCTTTCTTTGCAGCGGGCTTCTTAGCAGCAGCCTTCTTTGCAGGAGCCTTCTTTGCAGCAGGCTTTGCAGCAGGTGCCTTCTTGTCGTCAACCTTAGCGACTACTTCAACTTTTTTCTCTTCTGCCATTAGTGTTTTCCTCCGTATGAAATAAGCATTGAGATTTGTTTTTAAACGTACTATAACCCCATACTACAAATCTTCTTAAAAAAGGTCAATAAATTATGTGTTAATAACAATCGAATTGATAATCTAAAAGACTTAATTTATTAACTTTTATGTTGAATGGAAAATGTGCGGAATTGATTTTTGCATTATTAGTTTTTCGAATTTTTGTGTTGGAAAATTCATGAAGAAATTGATGAAGATCAACACTTTGGTTTTCGATTGTTGCTTAATCAACAGATGACATAAACATTGAGCATTGGATTAGTTCTTTCCTGATTGCATACTGTAGCCGTTAACACATCAACGGGTCATTTTTCTATCTCCCCTATATATTTGTGATGACGGGTTGTCTTTATGGCAACCCGTCGGTCTTTTGAAACAGAAAACGAAAGAGCATAAAGATTTTTCTGTTTATCAACAGCCTGGTTATCACATGTTGTTTAAGCGACAAAACAGAGCATCATTACTGATTGTTGGAGGTGATTACCGACGCGATAATGACACTATCAAATACAAAATCAGTCACAAAGGAGGACACGAAAATGACAAACGAAAAGATGAACTTTATGGAACTCGGAATGGATGATCTGGAGATTGTATCCGGTGGTACAGTAAGAGAGTTTGATGATCTCGTTTATGAGTTCGTACAGATTCCGGTATTGGCAGATCTCTGCGGCACAGCCGTCGGACATGTTCCCGGTGCAAACAACGTTGCAGCATATGCAGTTGAATTAGGTCTCGAAGAATATCTCGGCATCAAGGCTGATATCAGTCTCGGATTCTGCGGAACGGGAATCGGCTCCGATCCCAACAAGTATATTGAGATCTCAACAGGCAAGTCACTGTCTCATGCAGAGGTCATACAGAGAATCAGAAACTATAAAGGCTGATCTGTCCGTCAATTTGGTTTTTAAAGGATGCGGGTAATCTGTTTTACGGATTACCCGTTCTTTATCAGGCTAAACAGTAGAGTTTGTCCCCTATTATCAGTTTTTCCCGCATGTTAATCTTTTATCGGTAGTAGGAATTGTCACGTGGGAAAAATTGAATATGAGAGCTTTGTATCCGGCAGCGCTGCATAACGCAGCGTAAGAGTTTTCAGGGCCATAAAGTCCATGATCGATTTCGAAAAAACTTTTAGGTCCTGTATCTGAACCGGACAACTAATCGCGAATCTTGCAAGCTTGCGGATAGATCTCTCGAAGGAAGGACCCGCTTTACGGCGGGCCCTTCTTTCTGATTATGTGTTTTATTTCCGATGTCGGTTTAAAGTAGAATTAAAGTAGACCGTTTAAAGTTAAGTCATGCTACTTAACGGAGGTATGCTGAAAATGAAGAAACAGAAATTCCTAAAGATATTGTCTCTTGCAACTGCAGCTTCACTTGCACTGGTTTTCGCTGCGTGCAACGGAACTATAGATACAAGCACCTCATCTTCGGAAACTACAACTGCAGAGACTGCCTCTTCAACTTCTGAAGATCTGGCGGAGTCACAAACGGAAACTTCCGAAACGCAAAAAGCAGTAATTACCGAAAGTGACATCACGGTCAATGAAGATATAGAGAATTCTGCTGACGGTGAACACGCAATTGAAGTGAGTGGTGATACATCTTCGTATTCAAACATCAGGATAACCAAAACAGGTGATTCCGATTCCGGTGACGAGGCTGATTTCTACGGAGACAATGCAGCGGTTTTCGCAACAGACGGTGCAACACTGACAATCGAAAACGCAATCGTTGATACAGATGGCAAACACGCAAATGGAGTCTTCTCCTACGGCGAAGGAACCACGGTTAACATAAGCGATTCCGTGATCACTACAAGCGGCAACTGGTCAGGCGGCCTCATGACCACCGGCGGCGGTACGATGAATGCTTCGAACCTGAATATCCATACGACAGGCAATTCTTCTGCTGCGATAAGATCTGACAGAGGCGGCGGAACGGTAAATGTAACAGGCGGATCTTATGTAACTGAAGGCAGAGGTTCTCCGGTGATATATTCCACAGCGGATATCACAGTAAGTGATGCAACTCTGGAATCAACTGTATCAGAAGGCATCGTGGTAGAAGGTAAGAATTCCGTTACGTTAAATAACGTGACTCTCGTTGCAAACAATATCGAGAAAAACAGCGATAAATCAAGCGTGTATAAAGCGGTCATGATCTACCAGTCGATGTCAGGTGATGCAAGTGTCGGCATGGCAGAGTTCACTATGACGGGCGGCTCTCTGACGAATAATAACGGCGATATCTTCTATGTTAATAACACAACAGCAACGATCACTTTGGAAAATGCCAAGTTCGTAAATCTTGATGAGAGCGGAATATTCTTAAGAGCCGAAGCTGCCGGCTGGGGTTCGGAAGGGAAGAACGGCGGTAAAGTAAATCTCTATCTCAATTCCCAGATCCTTGAAGGTGACATAGCAGTCGATGAGATATCTGCGCTTAATATGTATATCAAATCCGGTTCTGAATTCACCGGTGCCATCAATACTGATAACGAAGGTGAAGTATATGTTGAGATCGAGGCAGGTTCAAAGTGGATACTTACGGGTGATTCCTACATAACTTCCCTCACATGTGAGCCGGATTCGATAGACCTTAACGGATACACGCTTTATGTAAACGGCGTTGCTTATAATTCAGGCGCTTCTGAAGGTGAAGCAATTGTTTTATCTTCCGCGGAATCTTCAGGTGATCATGAAGGTAATCCCGGTGAACCGCCTTCTGGTGACAAGCCGGGCGATCCCCCGAATGGACATGGCGGACCCGGAGGAGACGGTGAACCGCCGGCAAAGCCTGATTAACATAACCCTGCTTTTCGACTGAATATAATGCATATAAATGAAGTGTTGCAGGTGAACTTATCTAATCTTTCTGATAAAATAAGTTTATCTGCTTCATGACGGATTGAATTACCGATCTGATCTAGTCACAGGAACTATAAAGAAAGGAAGCTTAGATTTATGGGTTCAGTTGAAAAGACTTTCAAAAATGGTGAAGTGATTGTTAAAGAGGGCGATACGGGAAAAAGTTTTTTCCAGCTTGTTGACGGAAGCGCATACGTATATGCCGGTTCAGGAAAAGATGATCAGATCAAGTTAGGTGTGATGGAAGCCGGCGAGTATTTCGGCGAGATGGCGATACTCGAGGCTTATCCGAGAAGTGCATCCGTAATCGCGAAGGGAACGGTAACTGTTATCGAGATTCCCGAGCATGAATTGAACAGTTATCTCGCTGAAGATCCCAACAGGATCCTCGAACTCATGAAACACCTCGGAAGAAGAATCCAGAACATGGCTAATGACTATAACGAGTCAAAGGCACTTCTTGAGCAGCTCAAGGCATCTGAAGCTGCAAAGCAGAATAAGAATCTTTTCTCCAAGATCAAGAAGCACATCGACATGTATCAGAACAACAAGAATAAGATGAGTGAGCCCAGTGCCGATTCACTTGATTCTTCAACAGATGCTCTCGCTGATAACGGCAAGGGCAAGTTTAAGGATTACAGAAAGGGCATGATCGTCTTCAAGGAAGGCGCAATCGACAACAGCATGTATATCCTTCACAAGGGTTCTGTCGGCATGTATATAAATTACCGCACAAGAGAAGAAGAGAAGGTTGCAGAATACAATGCAGTTACTTTCTTCGGTGAGATGGGCATCATTTCCGATGAACCCAGAGGTGCTGCCGCAATCGTTGAGAATGACAACACACGCGTTGAGACCATCAGTGCTGAAGACCTTGAGACCATCTTCAAAGACAATCCCGAGAAGATCAATGCGATCCTCCGCCACATGTCTTACCGTCTGAGAAGGATCAACGTTGACTTCCTCAAGACATGTAAAGAGATCACTGATATTTACAACAAGAAGTAATAAACTGATTTAGATTTGTATTCAAATGGACTGCCTCATTGCGATGGGGCAGTCTTTTTATTTTTCGATGGATGTAAATTACGTACCTAAAAAGGAAAAACCGGATTTAGGTACGTAAAATACTTTTCGAAAACGCATGGTAAGCAACTACTTTACGTACCTGAAAGAGAAAAACGCAAAACAGGTACGTAAATATCTCTTTGATAGTCCCTGATTAGTGATTACTTTACGTACCTGAGAGAGAAAAATGCTTTTTGGGTACGTAAAATCTCGAAAACCTTACCGCTGAAGAGCGTATCTTTACGTACCTGTTTGAAGAAAACTGCGTTTAGGTACGTAATCGCATCGCGCTCGGGATCAATTTACTTACTAAAATCGAAAAACTTGATTTTGGTAAGTAAAGTTCTGAGAAGTGACGCCATAAAAGCGCGTATCTTACTTACTAGAATTGAAAAACTTGATTTTGGTAAGTAAAATTCTGAGAAGTGACGTCATAAAAGCGCGCATTTTACTTACTAAAACCGGAAAACTTGATTTTGGTAAGTAAAATTCTGAGAAGTAACGTCATGAAAGCAAGTATTTTACTTACTGAAATCGAAAAAATTGTTTTTGGTAAGTATAATTCCGACTGAAATTCACTCTTGAGAGAATATTTTACTTACCAGAATTCAAAAACTCATTTTTAGTAAGTAAAAAGGTTGCCTCATTCGAGACAACCTTTCAAAGATTTAATCAAAAACCGGAGCGGTGCCGACATTGCACAGAATACTCATACCTTTGTACATCTTGATGTGCTGGATGCCTACGTATTCTTCGGTGTCGGATACTTCGATGACATGGATGTAAAGTGTGTACCTAGCGTTGTTTTCAGTTACTATCGTGTACTTGTATTCTGTAGCATGCGTTCCGTTTTCAACAGAAATACTCATAGGTTCGAACATGACGTCCTTTACATCACCTTTGATGTAGTCGCAGATCTCTTCTGCGTCTTCATATTCGAGCGGTTCTCCTGAGTAGCTTTCTTCAGAAAACAATTCGCAAAGCGCATCAGGATCGTTTTTCATCAAAGCGGACTGTATTTTCGATGTCATGGCTGCAATCTGGGCAGTATCAGCTGATGAGCTGCTGATGAGGCCTGCCGTGACAGCAAACATTCCGAATGTGAAGCCGACTGATATGCCGCCAACCAGCATTATTGCGCCGCCTATTATTCCGCCGATCCTTCTTTTACCTTTGACGGTACTGATAATGGATAAAACGAGAAGCAAAACGCCGCCCGCGAAAAGAAGAAGTCCGACGGCTCCGCCGATAATTCCGACCAGCATAACAGATTGTTGTGAAACCATATAAAATATCCCCCTTGTGTTATTCCACACAAGAGTATAGCAGAGTTTTACTTATAGGGTATCTATTATCGCTTCTGTCATGCGCCCGGCAGTAATTATCTTTTGCCGCGCCTGTCGTGCTCCCGGTAGCAATTATCTTTTCCACGTCTGTCATGCGCCCGGCAGTAATTATCTTTTGCCGCGCCTGTCGTGCTCTCTGTAGTAATCGCTCTTGTCCTTGTACATCATGGAGTCGATCTCGTTTACGATGCCTGATGTGCTTTCGGTGTGCGGATCAAAGATCCTTCCACCGATAGCAGCAGAGAGTTTATAGGGCTTTCCGGATGTCTCGTTATATTCGTCGAGTTTTCTGTGGATGCGGTCTTTGTAATCGTCTATCGTGACAGGTTTAAAGACAGGGATCAGGATGATAAATTCGTCGCCTGCGAATCTGATGACGAGACCTTCGGAACCGATAGCTTCCATGAGGGCTTTCGCAAAAGTGATGAGGGCCCGGTCACCTTCTTCGTGTGAGTATGTATCGTTGATGGATTTGAAATCGTTTAAGTCGAGCATCATGGCGATGAGCTTTTCGTTGCGCCTGTAATGACGGCGCTTTAAGATCTTGTCGAGCTCGTAACGGTTATAAACGCCGGTGAGTTTGTCGATGTAGATGCACTCGTTCTGAAGGGCGATCGTGATGGCGGCGAACGCTACTGCGAAGCTGACGGGCAGCAGTGAGATGCCGTAAATCTGCATCTGGACGATGTTGCCGATAAGGACCGGTGCAAGGAACTCCAGAACAGGGAAGTAGCGGAGTGACGGGTTCCTTAATTTGGCGATCATGTAGTAGGTGTAGCCGTAGAAGACCAGCACGAATCCGAGTATTACGAACAGGATGTAGTAATCGCCTCTGTGGTATACGTTGTTCTCGTCTATCTCAAATACGATGGGCGCAAACATATTGGCGAAAAGGAGTACCATCTCGACGATGCTTAAGACCCAGAAGAGGATCATGTGAAGGCCTCTTGTCTTGCGGTCGATATGGAGCAGTATCAGGTAGATGATTCCGATGCCGACGATCAGGTTATACATATAAAGATATGTATCTCCGATCATGAGGATGGTGCGGTATAGGGGGCCGGGTGTGCCGTCGCACTGGAAGACGTAAATATCGGCAACGCAGTTGAACATGGAGAAGGCAAGGAGGCCCATCATGATGCGGCTCTCGGTCTTACGGCCCGGCAGACTCCAGCCTCTCGTAACCATAATGATGACGAGGATAGCTATGCCGACCAAATCGGTAACATAAACGGATTGCATGTTAATTGCAGTTTCCATAACCTATTATTCCCTAATAGATCTTGCCCTGTGTTCTTATTAAGATTATATCTATTCAAATTTTAATTAGTTATTTATGCTGTAAACAAAATAAAAACATATAGGCCGATTTGGTAAACGGCGGCCCGTAATGTGGCGCTATTATGTCTGGTGAATATCGAATACCAATTTTTCGCCATCAAATACGGCGTAGTATACATTGACCATCTTAATATAATCTTTCTCAAACTGTTTGCATGAATACCAGGGTCCTTTGCCGAGCGATGAAGCATCGACTTCGCCGAATTCGAATTCGGGCGCATCAGTTTCTTCCCACTCATAAGCTGCCATCAGTCTTTCTGCTTCGTCGTCAGTTAAATAGATGATGCCTCTGTATTCATACTCTGTAGGTCCGATGGAAAAACCGCCCCAGTCAGCGTACACTTCCTCAATGTCGAAATCGTCGTACTCTTTGATATCAGGGAAATAGCGTTCGATAACTTTGTCGGTTTTAACGGGGTTAATGACTATCTTGGCTTCTCTCTGAGCACCGGGGTCAATAGCACCCAGGTCGGTTGCGTCACGGTCACTGCGGTCACGTGAATCTCTTGAGCGTGTGCATGAAGATATCATTGATGCCGAAGCTGCGAAAACGAGTGCAACGGCAATGCCCTTTAATACTATGTCTGTTCTTTTCATGATTCCTATCTATCCTTTCGAGAATTATCCCGACCACATAATATATTATTTTGCCGTGTATTTACCTGTAATGCGGCCGACTGCCACGATATTGCCTGTATTTCCATTGGCATCGGTATCAAGGCTGTCCATGAATTCCTGGATCTTAGCAGCAGGCGTATTGATGCTGCCCTTAACTCTCTCGACAGGTGCCTTAAGCGCGAAAACATAGATGTTGTACTGATGAGTTTGTCCTGACGGCGGATAAGGTCCTACGTAATCAGAAGAAGGTGCCCATCCCTGATGGAGACTGGTCTCTGTGACGTCAGCAGATTTCCAGTGAAGGAAGTTGTTTGCGTTTATGTCTACCATGTAGATCACGTAAACCGCAGCACCATCGACAGGTTCCCAGGAAAGCTCCGGAGATGCGTTCTCGCCGCCATCAGTATTGGAGCAGGATTCGATCCAAACATTCCCATCAAGGCTCTCAGAAGTGACCGCAAAGGCTGGATAAGCGCTGACGAATTGATCGTCGCTGTTATCTGCAGCGGATGCTTCAGTTTGTGCAGCAACAGTTGTAGTCTGAGCTTCCGTATTTTCGCTGCTGACAGATACATTATTACTGCATCCTGCAACAGGGAGCATCAGTGCTCCGCAAATGATCAATGCAATTATTTTCTTCATAAGCTGATTCTTAGAGTTTGAGCTCTTTATAAAGTTCCGGATAGCCTTCTCTTAAGGCAATGTTGAACTGACCTCTAATGATGCCTATTTGGGTGATATAGATGCCTAAGAAAATAATTGCAACGATTCCGAGGTATCCTAAGATCCAGCCTAATAAATGGTCCTGCACTTCCACCGGGTTGCTGTATAGTATATAGCCGAAAAGACCGCCCATGAAAACAGCCATTATAGCTACAAAGATTATCATGAACTTAAATTCCTTCTTCTGTGATGCCTTGAGATTGGCGCTTAGTTCCCTCAGATTCTTCTCAGGAAATTTGCCTGTTGAGATCGCATCCTGAACATTGTTGTTTAATGTCTTAAAACTAATTACTGCCATTTCCATTACCCCGCAGATTTTTTTCGAGCACCGACATTATATCGTATATGCCTGTGTTGTTGGATATTGGTGTTTTTATCTGTTATGCTAAATATATCACACTAATTCAGGGGGATTTATCATGGGAAAGTGCATTAAGTTTTTGTCTGTGCTGCTTGCCGGCGCAATGCTCCTCTCGTTCTGCTCATGCTCCAGGAAACACAAGGGACCGGGCGTGATCGAGACCGACCTTCCTTATAAGCCTGAGAGACCGTACGGCGAGACCGTTATTCCGGTTCCGACAGAGACAGATCCCACCGATCCTACTGAGACTGATCCGGCACCGACAACTACGGCGACGACTCCTACCGTTAATAACGGCGGCGCATATGAGATGAGTGTTAAGGACATCATGCTCATTTCCCAGCTCTGTATCGGCATGCCCGTTGAAGAGGCTACAGAGTTCATTACTGCCGTTTACGGAATCACAAACTACACAACCAGTGATTCTAACTACGGTGACTATGGTGATCCCATGGAGCGTTTCTTAAGAGATCTCAATGTTGATCTCGTTGTTGAAGGCGTTACTTTCAAGAGCATCGGAATTCACAGCACGACTGACGGATATGTCGGAAGCGTCGATTACACGATGCGTAAGACGGCTATCTTTGCTTCCAACGAGGCGTTTGACAGCAAGGGCGCTTACGATACTCTTTATCCCGAATTCGTGAAGGCATTTGGTGATCCTTCTGACGATTATTCTGCAAGCTGGGTTGACTTCGATGAGAGCGGAATGAATGGCTGGAGATATGGTGATGATGGCTGGATCTCAATCTTCTGGGGCATAAGCTGCCAGGGAGTAAAAGGCAACGACCAGCTCGTTATCGCATATGAAGTCGATAACCCTTACAACTATGTAACTTCAGATCCCGGATCTTCAGGCACAGTGCCGACTGCAACAAGAGGCGGCGATTATGACAGCGAGATCTCCCAGGTTTATGACATGATGGACGGCACGATGGGTCTCGACAAAGGTATGGCTCAAGGTGTTATCCAGAGTTACTTCGGTATTAATCTTGGCACTCCAGACGTTCGCGACGGAGAATATGACGGATATAAGACATACTCATACTATGATGCCATCGTAACTATCTGCGGCATAGACTTCAATGTGATCGAGATCAGTACAAACACATGGGGTGCCGTATATCACATCAGTTTTATCAACAACATGGAATCTGCAGACACGATCCACGAGTATGTTCTTGCCATGACAGATGAGGTCAATTCGATCTTCGGAGATCCCACAATGGATTATCCTCTCACAGATGAGAACACTACCATCGAGTTTTACGACCACGACCTTGATCCCAACATCGTAGTCTCCGTCGGAGGTTACTACTCAGGAAGCTACAACAGCCTCTGGTTCTCACTTGATGATTATGATCTGGGTTGATAATTGAATTAATGATTCAGCAAAGGGGACTGTCTCAAAATGTGATGAGATGGTCCCTGATTATTTGATATGGGTTAAGCGAGATCAGAGGTTTGCCCACAGATTTTCGAAAAGATGTAGCAATGAGCCTTTTATATTTTGGGCCTGAGCGGGCGTTCTGCAATTGTTGGCTAAAAAAAAGGCCAACAGTTGCATAAATCGGCCTTTTTGTGCAATTGTTGCGGTTAAAAATGTGGAACAATTGCACATGGCAGGTTTTGACGGATATGTCGTCGATTTTGCTTGCATTCGTCGGGTAAACCGTCGGCAGCGCATTTTCGCCGGGTGAAAAAATCACTTAACCGTATACTCTGCCTGCACAAAAAGAGTATCGCTGCCGGCCTGGGCGGGAATTAGCAGTATGTAGTCTGCCGGCGGAAGATCGCCATATGGTACGAGAAAGTAGTCTTCACTTGTTATTTCGTGTCTTATTACTGAGCAATTGTAAGAAAGCGTGCCTATGGTATAGCCGTCAAAGCACGGATCGTTCGGTATCGAATAATATGCATCATTGATTTCTATAGCCAGATAACCGCTGCTCGAAAACTTCCAGTCTTTGTCACTGTAGTTATCGAATTCGACCGTTACGCATTTGCCTTTTTCATTTTCGTATTCTCTTACGACTTTAGCTTTTACGTTGTCAGGGGCCTTCATCATCTCGGGCTGCACGGTCCGCATAAGGCTCTCGTCCCATTTGTCATATGCCATGGCAAGGTTGCGGAAAACACCTGATGCATACGTGAACTCGAACTCGTATTCACGGCTTTTGAAAAGTTCGTCATTTTCCGTTATCAGATCAAAATCCAGGTCGCATTTATAGACACCTCCGCTGTCGGTGATCAGATATCCGTTTGTCCATACGATCGACTCGCCGGGTTCGTTTATCACATTGAATTCTTCGGGACTTACGACCATACCGATTATGGGATAAGTTATCTTATCCCTATTGAAATCGTTAACTTTTGTTCCTTTGCCGGAGAGCACTTTCCGCATGATATTCTGCAGTTCTTCGTACGCTTCTCTGCTTGCAACCCATTCGTCGCAGCGTGTCAGTATATCTTCTTCCTGGACAAACAGACTTACATCAAATCGTTCTTTCTCCAGATACTCTTCCATCTTTACAAGTTCAGGTATTCTCTGTTTGATGCCTGACGGTGCCGCACACGATGCGAGCGAAAAACATATGCTTAAAACGAGCAATAAGGAAGTGATCTTTCTGAACATAATTTATCCCCTTTTATATGCAGAAAACAATCAACCGGAACGACCTGTTACTTACCTGTAAGAATAGGTTAGCACGCTTCATTTCGATGAGACAGAGGACAAATTATGAGGATAATACCTTCAAAGTGCAGAAGATCAGATCAGGCTGTGATCTTTCGAAGTGTCACCGTTGTAACTGACGTTTAATGACTTGATGGTATCGTCATCAGTCATGTAAAGGCGGTACTCAACATTATAGTTGCTTATGACTTCGTCTCTGTCGTATTTTGAATCGCAGTAAAAAATGCTGATCGAATAAGGATGAGGTTCATCATCTACAAGATCAAGGATGTATTCTTTCATCTCGTTCTCGGAAGGGATCTGCGATTCATCGTCGTAGTACAGGATCAGGAAGCAGTCGTATTCCATGTATTTGTCGATGAATTTCTCGGCGCTGATATCTTTTACGGGATAGAGCAGTTCTTTTCTGTTCATTTGGGAATATGCGGAGACTTCATAATCTGAGCAGGGGAAACGTCCGTAGAAAATGCGTTCCCATTCTTCGCGCAATTCATCATTATATTTAAATGCGAGATAATTGCTGACGAGCTTACCGTCACGCTCGCCGACGATTATGCCATCGGTCTTATATTTTTTTGAATGTACCTGTATGCGGTCGTAATCGACGATAACTATAGATGAAGATGGATGTCCGACGTATTCGAAAGTATCTTCCGGAAATGCATCTTCCATCTCGTCTACCCATTTCTTCTGCTTGGCACTTTGGAAAGGAGTGCATGATGCGAGCAGGAAGCCTGCTGCGAGAACCGCTGCGATTGCTGATATTGCCTTTGATTTTTTCATTTGGTTTCCTTTGCAAGATATTCCCTGGCCTTTTCGACGACTTCGATCGTACCGGGTGACAGGTTGTCGGGAAGTGCATCGATGGGGAAGAAGGCCTGTTCGATGACCTCTTCTTCCTGCACCTTCATCTCGCCCTTAAAGTCGAAGCAGATGTATATGATGCCTGCAAAATAGACTTTATCCTGATTGGGATATTCGTAGTAAGTGTCTTTGCCGGACCTGATCATGAGGAGCTCCAAGTCGCCGCACAAAAGGCCGGTCTCTTCCTCAGTCTCTCTTCTGGCGCACTCTTCAAAACTCTCTGCGAGTTCCATCGATCCGGCCGGATATGCCCAGTAGCCGTTGTCGGCGCGTCTTCCCAGAAGGATCTCTTTCTTATCGTTTACGAGGACTACACCCGCACCCGTAAGGATGATGGGATCGTGTCCGAGTTTTTTCCTGATGTCGAAAATATACCCCATATGAATTTCCCTTCAGATTAAGCGTAGTGATACTGGCTTGCCGCAAAGATAAAGAACAGTGCTGCAAGTACGCCTATTACAATGAAAACCGCTGAAAGGATGATGCATACGAGAGCCCACTTGCTCTTGTGGCTTTTAACCTTCGCAACGATTCCGAGGATGAGACTTAAAATCAATCCTCCGAAACAGCAGGCGACGCATATGAGCATCATATCTATTGTCTCGGTGTCCTGCTGCATCTGTGTTGCCGCATCGAGCCAGATAAGCATACAGACAGGAGACACAATCTCGCTTAAGACTATAAACGCAGTTGAAAGGCCGCAAAACACTTTGGACAGAGCATTACCTTTTTCTTCAGACATTTGAGTTCTCCTCTCTGTTTTGTTGCTTAATTTTACCGCATTAAATTGTCAGTCACAAAGATTAATAGTGGTGCAGAAATGCGGTTTGTGTTCTGATCGTCGATATTATTGCTAGTAACGCTTTTCGGCGACCTACAAGAAATGAATAATCGGATCCTTATAGGTACATCCGAAAAAGCATGGGGGAATAAGTGCAGATCTTTTCGATATAATAAATAACAAAAACAGGAGATGTCCTCATGATACCTGACCTTAACCAGCCCGTCGAAAATCCGAAGCTTAAAGCACTTTTGAATAAGAGAGCGACAGCGCCGCAGGAAGCGCAGCTCGACGTAATGAATGAGATAGCCGAAGAGATTGCGATGAATGCGCATTTTCTGGCCGTAGTAAACTTCGGAGGCTCCCCTGTGCAGAATAACTCTGATGGTACTGCACTGTTCCCTGAGGGCGCTACGATGTCTTTCCCGGGCTTAAGCCTTAAGGACGGAAGTTCATGCCTGCCTTTCTTCACGGATTGGGATGAGCTCCGCAAGTGGGAGCCTTTCAAGGACGGCAACGTAAATACTCTCGTAATGACGTTTGACGATATTCACGGCATGGTCAGCAACGATAACGGAACGGTCATCATAAATCCGTTTGGCGATGCGTTCATGATGCCGTTTGGCATGATCGACCAGATAAAACATGTTAAGGATGCAAGACTTGGAAAGGTCCAGCAGCAGGTTATAAAGAAGGACACAAAAGTTACTATAGGCGATCCCAAGGACTATCCGAAGCAGATGACGGATGCCATTTCTGCATATGCTAAAAAGATAAAGGGCATAAAGGCCATCTGGCTTAAGCTCATGGTCAAGGAAGGAGAGCAGAGTTTCCTTCTTACAGTTGAAGCAGAAGGCGATGCAAGATCTTATTTCCAAGGCATTGCTGACAGCGCTCTTCCTCATCTTCCACGCGGAATGTATCTGGACATGATCCCTTCAACAGACAGACTCGCAGAGACTTCGACAGAAGGCGAGCCGTTCTACAGACGCAAAAAGGGATTATTCGGCTGATTAACCGCCGTAAGTGTTTATAAACCAGATGAAGAACCAGGAGTTAAGAGCTGATATCACGAGATTGATGCTGATATAAACGATATTCGTTACGGCCCATTTGCTCTTGCGGTACTTTACCTTTGCAAAGATCGATGCTGCAAGGCTTCCTATGACAGCCAAACCGCATACGATAAGAATGAATGTGGACTGTCCGATGTATTTGGTGGTCTTTTCGAGTATCGAGATCATGTAGAGAATAACACCGTACGGAAGCACTCCGAAGAAGAGGCATGAGATACCGGTAGAGATGCCGCACAATGCCATGGCGAGCTCAGCGTTCTTGTCGACGGTCAGATAGTTGTTGTCTATATGGTCGTACTTATGCAGTTTTTTATAGCTGACTTTCTTCTCTTTTTTCTTTTTTTCTTTAATGTCTTTGGTGTCTTTAGTGTTTTCCATTTTCAAAATGCCTTATTCCATTGTAATCAATCCCATCAGGGATAGATTTTACAAGCGGGAGGATTTTTTATCAAGCATTACTGGAGGATCTGCGGGCCGCCGTTTAATATGGAAAAGGCTGCGAAAAAGGCCGAAGCAATAAAACCTAAACCGAACATAACAATGTGGATCACGATATTTACCACGAGGACCCAGGGACGCCAGTCATCCAGTCTTTTGACTCCGATAATGATATAGACGACCGTCAGGAGAAGATAAAACGCTCCTCCGATCAAGATCACAATAAACGGAGAGAGTGTTGTACCGGTGAGAGTTTCTTCGTTGACAGCCAAGTCAAGAAAATTCAAATGCATATACCAGATCATGGTTGTAATGAATAAGGATAATACAGCCTGAATTAAGAAATACGGTCCTTTGCGCATAGTAATTCCTCTCTCCTAAAAAATATTTTACTTTGCTATTGTATCACAGGATTTCACCGCTTCACAAATTATTGCATCAACATCGGCGCCTTCGATATCAAGACCTACCGCACGGATCTGACGGACATCTTCGATTCCGTAAAAACCCTGTGCCAGAGCTTTGACGTAACCGAAGCCGAATTCTTCAGGCACGTATGCACCGCCGGCAGTCGTGACATAGTAAAGGCGGTTTGCCTTGCACATCGTGATGGGCATGCCCTGGGGGCTGTATTCGAATGTTATGCCGAGCACGTTTATCTGCTCGAAATACTGCTTTAAGGAAGCAGGGAAGGAGAGATCGTAGTAAGGTGCTGCAACAACGACCTGGTCTGCTGAAGCAAACTGTCTTGCAAGATCGAACATGGGATCATCCCAGCAGCATTTTTCTTCAAGCTCATCCCTTTTAGCAAGGAATGCCTCATCGACCACAGGGAAATCTATCCTGCCGAGATCAACTTCAACAACATCGCCGTCCAGCTTTGACAGAAGTGCGTCAGCGAGTTTCCTGGTCCTGGAATTGTTTCTTACACATGCATTGATAAGTAAAATCATGAGGAACCTCCGGCAAGACTTTAATGATCTGATTATAACATCACCGAAAATGTATTTTCGCCGGTTTGCGCAGACGGACTTTTCTCGAGTTTGTCAACAAAGAAAAGGTCATGTGTTGCTTAATCAACAAATGGCCGTTGCATTGTTTATTGTTAGCGGTATTGACGGATGTTTTAATGAAGACATCAAACAAATACTTAAAACTTGGGAAAGAGAGGGCAATAAAATGAACAACGGAACATTTGTAGCACTGGTATTAACAGGCGGTGCGGTCATTGGTGTATTGTCCGCTATTACCGTAGTTTACGCATCTAAAAATCCTTCAGAACTGACCAATGTGACGCTCCCAACAGTCCAGACAGCTGTATATACAACCGAGACAAATACTTTTATAGATGATTCAGAAGAAGATCACGAAGGACAGAATCCGTCAATGAACGTTATGGGAATATACTGCAAAGACAAGGTAAAGATCAAGGTAGACCCGATAGGACTTAAGAGCACGTCAGTGACGGTTGAATGGCCCGGAAACGATAATTCAAAAGCTATCTGGTACATGAGCGGCAGACTCAATGAAGAGACCATGAGCATCGATTATGAGAACGCCGTAAAGAGAGTAATTACATATGACAGGCACGGCATGGAAATATCTGACATCGAGATATATACAAGCGGCAGAGGCAAAATGACATTCACAAAAGAAGGAATGAAATGGGACGAGTATAACGATGAGATCGCAAGAGGCATGGTATTCAGGCTCACCCGTCCTTCTGAGATCGAAGAAGAGGAAAAACTTCCTGATGAACTCGGCACGGGCAACATGGGTATCTACAGAACTATTACCACAATGGAAAAGCCTGATGTGGAAGAGTTCGCATATAACGTCCGCAAGGCATACCTTAATGAAGACTGGGATTCGATCAAGAATCTGATAATGTATCCGATCAGGATCAATGACACTGAGATCTGTGACGCAGATGAGTTCGCAGAATACATGAACGGAAAGACATTGAGCAAAGAAGGCAGGAGAGATATGGAAAGCGAGTCCTGTCACGATATCAATACATCCAAGCAGTGCTTAAATCTCGGTGAAGATGACATCTGGATCGTGGATATCAACGTAGGTTCTGCAAAGCATCCCCAGCTCAAGATCACCCGCATCTGCGGAATCCAATAATACCAACAACGCAGTCTTACTGCTTCATACATCCCCTTATTCTCTCACGGCTATTCCCCTCGCCGTGAGAGTTTTTTATTGCCGGGAAATATTTACTGGTAAGATGCAAACTCCATCTCGCCTGTGGTGATGTTTTTGCATCCAATTACACTCAGATTATCTTTGTTGGTGAAATAGAATATGTATTCTGTTCCGTCTTCGCCCTTGAAATAAAGCGTGACATCATCAGCGTCATACTCAAGATCGAAAATCTTTCCGGCTTCGATATAGTTGAGCTTTTTGAGCATGTCATCTATCTGTCGGTTGGATTTCTTTATGTTCAGCGCTTCTGCGAGCACTTCGCGGTTGTGTTTCTCAACATCCTCATCGTCATCTTCTTCGATGACTTCTTCGGTTGTCTCTCGGGTTTTTTTGGTCTCATCCGGTCCGGAGGATCGCTTTCCTGTTTTGCCGCATGCCGTAAAGCATGTTAAGCCAATAGCGGCGACGAGTATTATAGTAAGGACAGTCGTTTTCTTCATGGTATTATTCCTCCGTTTTATACCATGTATACAGATAAAACCCGCTGTCTGTTGCAGCGGGTCCGGATAGGTTGATTTGTGATTTACGAGTTCCTGATCCTGATGTTCGTGATCGCGCACTGGTCGCCTGTGAGTGCAATGTAGATGGGATCGATCTCGGCTGACATGACCGTTGTGGCATGGACCGAGATACCGCCGTTTGTCGTGGTGGTGTGGATCTTGTTGCCTTCTCTTACGATGTTGACCGTGACGTCGTAACCTGTGTGGTTATAAGCCTTCCAGGTGTTCCAGTCTGTGAAGTCGGAGGTCTTTTTTACCTTGAGTTCCATGGAACATACAGGATCGCCTTCCCAGCATTCACCGTCGAGTCTCATAAGAGTGAGCTCGCGGAAGTCTTTGCCGCCTATGGTGCCGTCACCTGATGAGAATATGCTTATGAAAGGGCAGTGCCATACGAGCCTTGCAGTAGGAAGGCTCATCGTATGGAAAGAAATCGTGAGGCTGTCCTTAAGAAGGATTCCCTTTGTCGAATCAGTCCTGTAGCCGTCCATCTCAACGTTCGGAATATCACCTTCGGGTCCGTCGATGTAGCTGATCTTTTCAGCGATCCTGGGAATGTAGCTCTCAGGCAATTCGTCTTCTGACTTTGTGATATCAATATCAGTGATGAGGCAGTGCTCTCCTGTGAGACCCAGGTATACGAATCTTGAACTGTCGGGGAGAGCCACGATGGTCTCGAATTCCTTGCCGTTGCTGCCCTTGATCCTTACGATCGCATGGTCCTTGATCCTGGCTGCTTCAATGGTGTATTTGCCCTTGGAAGCGTTGTAGCCTTCCTCGGTTGTTGATTCCATCTTGCGTGCGCCTGCGACGGAATACCTGCCGCCAAACCAGATCTCGCCGTATTCGAAATCGAGCATTTCCTTCTTGTCTTTTTCGAGCTCATGGAGGTGTCCGTCCAAAGAGTCAAACAAAACAATGGAAGGCTTCGGCTTGTTTCTCGAAGTGGGACTGTCGGGATTTACCATAACCTTGACTGTCGTCAGGCTGTTGCCTAAGAGAATGCCCGGAGTTACTGCGCTTCTGTGATAGGTCAGGAGAAGCTGGTTGTTGTCACGGATCTCTTTGTTCTCACCGCGGTCCTTCATGGCATATTCGGCATCAAGATCGATGAGGTGGAGCATGGTCCTTGCGAATTCAGGGTCGAACTGTGTGCCGATACCCTTAACGAATTCCTCTCTTACGATGTGCTGCGGGATCGGATCACGGTAACTTCTTCTGGAAGTCATGGCGTCATATGCATCAGCGCATGCGATGATCCTGGCAATCTCAGGAATCTCCTTGCCCTTGAGTCCGTTAGGATAGCCCATACCATCGTAACGCTCGTGATGGAAGTGAGCGCCTACGCTGAGGTATGAGAACTCGTCGATCTGGGAGAGGATGCGGTTACCCTTTTCGGGGTGCTGCTTGATGATGTTGAATTCTTCTTCGGTGAGCTTGCCGGGCTTGTTGATAATGGCGTCAGGGATGCCGACCTTTCCTACGTCGTGGAGAAGGGCAGTAAAGTAGATCTGCTGGCATTCTTCGTCATTCTTGCCTACGAGCTCTGCGATTTTAACGGCATACTCGGCAACTCGCGAAGAGTGACCGTTCGTATAAGGGTCTTTGGCGTCGACCACCTGAGCGTAAGATTCGATGAGTTCCTGAAGGAGCTTCTGCTCTCTTTCTTTCTGTTCTGCGATAACATCGAGATCGTCGGCACGTCGTGCATATGAAGTAATGATTATACCGACTAGTCCGATAAGGCTAAGGAAGATGATGCTGATTATCAATACCCAGACAGAGAATGTATTAATGTAACCGTTGATACCGTTGAGTGAAACATCAACACCTACATATCCTTTACATTCATTGAGATGCGTGTATATCGGCTCATAAGCGATCAGTGACCAGCCATCGTCATTTTTGATCTCAACGATATCTACATCTCCGCCCACCAATAGCGCTGAATTGGTTTTCCCCAAAGACGGATCGAACGGGAATACTTCGCCGAATTCGATATCGGAAGGATGCATTCTTGCTTGTCTGCGAACTTCCTGGTCATTAGTAGTAAGCACACATAAAGTATGGAAGCCCTCTCTATCGACCCTGACCAGATAGATATTCTGAAGGAACGGTGTGTTGTCGAGGATATGCTGGAGATTTTCTTTAGTTGCCTCGAACTCCTCATCAGGACCATTCTCGAGCCATTCGTCCATCTTGTAGGGATTGACTACGGAAGCTGCGAGTACGGCAGCCTTTTTGAGCGTGTCTTCTCTATAAGATTTTGCATATTTGGTGAACATCGTGATGCTTGTATAAAGACCTGCGGCAACCGAGATCAAGGCAAGTACGATAAAAATAATCAGCACGCGGATATATCTTTTTCCGCGCGTGCTCTTGGATTTGGAAATATGATCCTTAACCTTAGAACCAGTCACTTTATATAACCCTAAAAACTACACGATCTTGAGTTAAACTTAATCACCTTTTTTATTCTATCTTCTTATTTGATAAATGTGTCGGTTTTAACTGAAAATCACCGAAAAATTAACCAATAAGTAATAAATTGAAAAAGCGGCAGTTGACGATGTGCAATTCTCTATAGCCGTTATGCAATTGTTTGATCAAAAATAGCCCGACATTTGCACAAATCTGCTGTTTTATGCAATTGTTGCCGTAAAAAAACGTGAACAATTGCACATGCTCGTTTCGAGGCCGCGACGGTTTGATATATTTGCTCGAAAAAACAGTAACAAAAGAGGATGCCTCATCTGAGACATCCTCCGTTGTTATATGAAGAAGTGAAGCACTTATACTTCTTCAACCCTTACGTTGGTGATATGGATCGTTGCGGTGTCGCCGTGCTTACCCATATTGAATTCGAGTCGTCCGTTGTTATCGTCCTTCTCGGTCATGTCGAAAGTGAATTCAAACGTCTGCCATTCTTCCGTCAGGTCGATCGAGGTGTCAGGGAAATAACGTATCCATCCGGCATTCGGTGCCGATACGCAAACGATACACTTCCTTGCTTCATCAGCTCTTATGTCAAAGGTTATCCTGTAGGTATGGCCTTTCCGCATTGGCAAATCCGGGTGGACTAGCTGGACGGAATATTCTTCCGTACCGCAGTTGGTCGACGTGATGATCATTTCACCATCCTTGATCTCTGCCTGGCCTTCTCCTTCATAGAAAAGGAGGAACTTCCAGTCGGTGTCATCTGTGAGGTCTTCTGCGACAGAGAAGTCTCCGTTGCGGATGAAGTTGCCGTCAGGGAGAGCTTCGCGGAAAACCTTCTCAGGCTTCTGGACATTGGTGTCATATTCAGGTTTCTGGTAAACGCGGACGTAATCGATCTCGAATTCTGCGTTGTCGAAATTGGTCGTCGCGTCAGGATTGCCGGGCCAGTCACCGCCGACAGCGAGGTTCATCTGAACGAAGAAAGGCTGGTTGAAAGGTGCCGGATAAGGCTTGTCGTCCTGACCCTCTTCAGCCGTGAACCAGTCGTTTACAGTGAGCACGAGAACGTCATCAGTATAGAAGCGCATCTCGCCGGGTTCCCACTCAACGGAATATTCGTGGAATCTTGCAGAGAAGCTGTCAGCGCCAGTCATGGTGACGGTGCCCTGCTGCTCGGCGTGGGGTTCGCCGTAGTGAATCGTAGAATAAGAAATTGTAGTGTCTTTACCGAGAGACTCCATGATGTCGATCTCGCCGCACTTGGGCCACTGGCCGTAGTAGGACTCGTCCTGGGGCATCATCCAGATGGCCGGCCATAGACCCTGTCCCTCAGGAACCTTTGCGGAGACAACTACTTTGCCGTACATGAAGTCTGTCTTGTTCTGACCTGTGACCTTGCCGGAAGTGTAGTAATCCTGACCGTCTTTTGTGGTCTTGAGAGCCTTTAAGACAAGCTTGCCGTCTCTTACGAAAACATTGTCAGTGGAAGTCGTGTATTCCTGTAACTCGTTGTTTGTCCAGCCGGGTTCATGCGGCTCGTAATTCCACTTTGTCTCATCCATCGTCTGGCCGTCGAACTCATCGCTCCAGAGAAGATCGTATCCTTCGAGCTGCGGTGTTTCTGTTGCAGGTGCTGTCGTCGGCTCTGACTCTGTCTCAGTCGGCTTTGGCGGGGTGCAAGCTGCCATGGGAAGAATCATCGCGAGTGTCAGGATAGAACTGATGATCTTTTTGCTCTTCATAACTGCCTCCTTGTTCTGTATGTCCTTGAACTGACCTCAAAATAACAAATTCGCCTTGTGGCATTATTGCTTTTTGTTAACTGATATTTGCTTTTTCTTGCTATAATAATTCGTGAAGACCTTGTTTATCATGCATATTTGATTTATCAGTTCCGGAGACTTTCGAAAATGCCAGCACCGCGCAAAAAGATTTCCTACCAGGAGTTCCTGCACAGAGAATACGAATTCTTCCACGCACCTCTTGCGCCGGAGATGGATTTCTATGGGACGATCCGTTCCGGAAATCTCCGAAAGGTAAGGTCGCTTTTATCCGAACCGTTTCACAAGAAGACCGGTCTCGGCGTGCTATCAGATAATCCCCTTCAGAATCTCAAATATCACATGACGATAACGACAGCTCTGGTCGCAAGATTCTGCATCTCAGGCGGTTTGTCGCAGTCTGAGGCGTATTCACTGAGCGACTACTACATCCGTCTTGCAGATGAAGCTTCAACGCCTGAAGAGATATCAGAGATACATAATGAGATGTGTCTTCACTATGCAAAGCAGATGCTCGCACTGCAAAAAAGTGCCATCACTTCCAAAGCAGTGACTGCTGCGATCAATTACATCTATGAGCATCTTCACACACGCATTACGCTTGAGACTCTCGCAGCGGAAACGAATCTCTCGGCGCCTTATTTTTCGAGATTATTTAAGAAGGAAACAGGGTATGCTGTGAGCGAATACATACTCAATAAAAAGCTTGAGACGGCAAAGTCGATGCTTGCTTCATCAGATTATTCGATCGCGGAGATATCAGCATCGCTCGCGTTTCCGAGCCAGAGCTATTTTACGAATGTCCTGAAGAAAGACTGCGGCATGACGCCTAAGGAATACCGTATAAAAAACCGCAACAGGGATTATAATCTGCAAAGAGCACTGCTCAGCTGATAAGGGATGACACAGTTATGCCTGAAAATCAAAACACGTTCAGTGTATAATCCGGCATAAGGATTTTAGGAGAAATAAATATGAAGAATTACAAAAAGATCATTTCAGCCATATTATGTGTGGCAATGGTAATGGGCATTGCTTCGTGCGGCTCAACTGACGAGACAAGAAAGCACAGGGATGACTCCCGTGAGACCGAAGCATATAAGCATGAAGGTGAAGCTTCTGCCTCTGAGATTACGGATATAGAGAACTCAGAAACAGAACCTGGTGAGACATCAGAGCGTCCGACGGCATCAGCTCCGGTCACGACTTTTGAGACAGACGGAAACTTTGATCCTGACTTTACTTTCAGCACGACAGACAGAGTCGGCAACGAATGGAACGAGAGCGTTTTTGCGAATGCGGAAATCACCATGATCAATTTCTGGGAGCCGTGGTGCAGTCCGTGCGTCGGTGAGATGCCCGACCTCGAAAAGCTTTACGAGAACTATAAAGACCAGGGTTTCCAGATAATCGGTGTTTATTCCGAGACCGGCATGGAATACCAGGTCGATGAGATCTTAAAGGACTGCCATACGACCTATCCGGTGCTTTTGTACACGGCGGAGTTTGACCAGTTTCAGACAGGATACGTTCCCACGACGATATTCGTCGACAGCAAGGGACACGTACTTGATATTCCGGGCGGTGACAGTGCGGTCATTGGCTCACAGTCCTACCAGGATTGGGAAGCCATTGTAAAGAAACTTCTCGGTTAAGAGGTAAAGGAAGCGATTTCTTTTTCCAATAGACGGAATACGTTTGCAACGAGGTATCCGTCTGCAACCGCATGGTTGAGACGTACTGTAAGAGGCATCATGAGACGTCCGTTCTCTTCTCTGTATTTGCCCCAGTTTATTATCGGCAGCAGGTAGATGTATCCGTCAGGCAGCTCGACATTGAGCGAATCGTAAGACAGCCATGACACGTAAGATGCGTCAAACCAGTTAGGGTGGTTAGCGGAATCGAGCATATATTCGCGGGTTTTCTTTGCGTTCTCAACATCGCTTAATGCATTCTTATAAAACTCTTCGTAGTTCTCGTAATACGTCGTATACACCGGCGTGCATGTCTCGGTATCCTCGTGGAAAACATACTGGATAGGATTAACAACGTCGTAACAGATCAGCTCGTCCGTCTGCCAGAGATACTGCATTCTGTAATCGTCTCTTGAATTGATCACCTTGGTGAGAAGGTAGAGAAAGTTGATGTAGAACTTGGTGCCGGTTTCTTTGGAATACTTCACGAGTTCCGTTACGTCGATTCGCGCGGTCATGGAAACAGAGCACTTGCAGTCTTCTGTAAAATGGCGGTATACGCCCTTGCGGTAATATGTTTCTTTATCGATAACTTTGTAATTCATTTCTTTAGTCCTTTTCGTAAAATACGATATCCATCCGTTCGTTTATGTGTTCGATACGGCCGGTCCGGTGATAACCCATCTTCTCGTATAAATGCAGATTGCCTTTTTCCTGCAGGATAGTGTCGAGGCACCAGTTATCGGCGCCATATATTTCTTCAATGGCGAGCATGGCCTGCTGCGCGTATCCCAGGCCTCTGTATTCAGGCATTATGAAGATGGGTGAGATTCGTTTTCTTGAGCCGTCTTTCTTATCTACAACACGGACTGCTCCAACATCAATGCCGTCTGCGACGATGAAGAAATACTTAGTCCACGGCTGCTCAAATCTTGCCATGACTTTTTCGACGCCTTCAGCTGCAGGACTTAAATCGTAGTCCTGATATGTTTCCAAAAGGCCCTTGAATGCTTCGACCTGCATTTCCCAGATCGTCTGCATGTCTTCTTTTACAGCCTGTCTTAACTCAATACTCATACAAGAGATTATAACGCTAGATGCGTTTTGCAACATTTATGTTTTCTTATCTGTTATTAATGGTATCAGGGACAATACTGTAATCTTTCATATCAGAGGGGAATTAGCATATGAAGAGAATATTTTCGATTTTACTGGTCTTATCGCTTATATCAGCGATACTCTTAAGCTTTACGGGCTGCAAAAAGCAGCAGAAAAGAGTCGTTATTCCGGAAAGCGAGAGAGTCGGCATAGATTCGCTCGGTGTTGATGCTGCAACAGGAGACAAACGCAACGTTAACCGCGCTTATATCAAAAACTATTGGGGTGGATCTCCATTTGATTTACACGATGAGACTTTATTAAGCGGCGAGACTGCCATGAAGCTTATCGATGAGATCAATTCTCTTCCTGATGTTTATGGTGATGAGAATGATGACCCCGCTTACATGATCGACCTGCATTACTACGATGAAAACCACATTGAACATAATTCAAAAAAGAATGGCTATGGCGGATTCCCGGATAACTGGAAACAGATAATCGCTTATACCAATGAGATATCAGAAGGCAGGGAAGGCCTTACTGACAGCACTGATCTCGTAAGGGTCGATGCAGATCATTTAAGAGAACACTTCGGCATAACTGACGACATGCTTCCTGAAGGCGTGACAGTAGAGGAATTTTTTGAGATTTATCCGGTGACGTATTTTGATCTTTACAACAGTACCGGTGTTACAAGCGTATTAATAACTGACAATATCAGAGATTTCAAATACGACTACTACAACCTGATATCACACAGGATTTACAAAGATACCGCTCCGGCCGCATCTGACGCACAGTCGCTGAAAGAATATGCCGAAGAGAATTTGGACAGCATCACTTCGGCAGACGATATCTGTGTCACGGGCACTTTCATGGACCATGAATTCCAGATCGTAAGGTTCGATAACTTTGAAAAATGGCAGACTGATACAGGTGTTGACCGTGTAAATGTCAAATATGACGATGATACTATCGACATTTATTACGACAGGGAAGCCGGCTACGAGGGCGCGTTTTATAGGGAGAAACATTTAGTTTATGTTGACCCGTCAAACCGCTTCCTCATCATCACTGAGGATCAAATTAATTACGACATCATCAACGCATATTTTAACCGCTGATTACAATCGTTCGAAAATTATCTCGTCAGCACCATGGCCTCGGTTGAATTCTTAAATCCGAGGCTCTCATAAAGAGGTCTGCCCATGACTGTCGCATCAAGGCTGATCTCAGTTGCGCCTTTGGCCCATGTCGCATCGATCAGCATCTCGACCATCTTGCGCGCGATTCCCTGACGGCGGTATTCGTTTCTCGTATAGACATTCATGAGATGTGCGCGCCTGCCGGTAGGATGCGAGAACGTCGGCATTATCCACATAAAGCTCATAGAAGCGCAACCGATAACTTTGCCACCATCCAGTGCAAGTACGGTCAGCTGGTCACCGTGAAGGAAATACTCGCGGCTCTCACGAATGATCTCATCTGAATAAACGTAATCGTCAGACAGTCCGTTTACTACGCGGAGCATCTCCAGACGGCTGCTCATGAGAAGTTCTATATCATCATTTGTTGCAATTCTGTATTCGATCATTGTCTGTTAATCCTTATAGTGATTTGATGAAGTTATCTGCCATCTCAGGCCATACCAGGACTTCGGGGAAACTCGGAATCTTCATGCCTTCAGGGAGGGGCGTAAGGAATACCAGAAGCGTATCGCAGATGTTGTCCGGATCTTCGAGCTTTCCTTCTTTGATCGCTTTTACGAGTGCGAAGCTCTGCTCTGCCGTGTAGGGCTCTCCGTGGTTGCCTGTTGCCCAGTCATCATTCGGGACGGACAAACCGTGGAAGCCTCTCGGGAAAGTTTTGTGTTCGTACTTAACGCCCTTTTCTTTCAAAGCTTCTGCATATAGGTAACTGTTCTGAACCGGAACGATATTATCGGTTTCAGTCTGCCAGATGAAGCAGGGCGGATGGTTCTCCTTAACGTTCTTCTCAAGTGAATATTTATTGAGAAGCGCTTTTGCTTCGTCATCTGTTCTGTCGTAGATGTCACCGCCCAGAAGGAAGCGGAATGAATCCTGATGCGCATATTCTCCTGATGTGATTACAGGGTAGGAGAGGATAGCTGCATCAGGTCTGCAGGAGATATCCTTGTAGTCGGGATTTGCATCTTCTATTTCTTCCCAGTAATTGCAAATGCATCCGCAAATATGGCCTGCCGCGGAGAAACCGCAGACATAGAGTTTGTTTTTATCGATCCTGTATTCATCAGCGTTCTTTCTTACTAGGCGGATCGCTCTTGCGAGATCTCTCATCGCCTGTTCCATGACGGGCACTCTCATTGTCTGGTTTGTTGTGTATGTCAAAACAAAGCAGTTGTAACCGAGTTCGTTAAATCTCTTGGCAACGAGTTCTCCTTCGGGAGGAGCGACTATGGCATAGCCGCCGCCGGGAACGATAATCAGGCAGGGACGCGTCTTATCGTCATCAATAAGATAAGCTCTTAAGTTGGGTCTGAAATCAAAAGCAAGGGGATAGTTGTATTCACCTTCATTCCAAATCTCTATCTTTTTCATTTATGCGTCCTCTTTTCGAAATAATATCAATATTTTACCCCATAATTGCGTCCGTCCGCTTTGACACATTAATTTCATTTTATTATCATCAGGGCAAGATGTTTTTCTATGGGGGTTTAGGATATGGATTTGGATTTTGGAGAAGTGCTTAACGCCAATTCAAAAGATTTCCGCAAGGCGATCGAGTATTACGTTGATAAGAACAACAAGTACAGCAAGGATGAACTGTATGATGTTTTTGTCTATGTCACCAAGCGTTATCTTGATGAACTGATAAGCGCAAGACAGCTCGAGAAACTCTTCGTAAAGAATTACGGTGAGGATGCCACGAATGAGTTTTATGAAGCTGTTGCCAACAGCAGCGAGACTTTAAGTGAGGGTGACATAAACACCGCTTCACAAAAAGATCTCAGGACGCTCATAAGCGCACAGTTCGACCTTATCGAAGAGCTGAACAAAAAGGGCTGATCGATTTCCGTATTAATATCAGTGGAGTTTATCCGTGACCGCGCGGATCTTTTCTTCTGCGTTTACGAATGCTTCAACAACATCAGGATCGAAGTGCTCGCCTGAGCCTTCCTTGATGATGGATACGGCTTTCTCAAACGGCATTGCCGGCTTATATACACGTACTGCAACCAGGGCATCGAAAACATCTGCTACAGCCATGATCCTTGCAGAGAGCGGGATCTCCTCTCCCTTAAGGCCGCTGGGATAACCCTGGCCGTTCCACTTCTCGTGATGGTAGTGGGCCATGTTCTCTGCTTCGCCGAGATAGTTCTCTTTGAGTTCTTCGTTCTCGACCGTCTTCTTAACGGTATGGATGATCTTTGCGCCTTCTTCGGCATGAGTCTTCATGATCTCATATTCCCAAGGCTCAAACTTGCCGGGCTTGTTTAAGATCGTGTCGGATACCTTTATCTTACCGATGTCGTGCATAGGAGCGGACGAGACGATATTATTCTTAAAGTCCTCGTCGAGGATATCAGAGAACTTTCCTTCTTTGATGAGTTCGTCGCAGATTATCTCGACATAGGAGGATGTGTTCTTGATGTGTTCGCCTGTTGACTGGTCACGGCTCTCAACGAGGTCTGCCATGACGTTGATCATGCCGGACTGGAATGTGGAGATCGCTTCATTCTTACGCTGAGACTGGTTGATGTAATCGACCGTATCACGTGTGGTTTTCGCCATAGCGTTATAGAGATGTTCGATCTCATCGCCTGTCTTGATCTCAAGTTCCTTTATGCTGTCCAGGGTTTCCTTGCGCGCCTCGTCGTCAGTGTATGCGAAGTCGCCTGCAAGCTTGGCAAGGTTGTTGACCGGAGTAACGATGAAACGTTTTGCAAGATATACGCTCAAAGTAAGGATCGTAATGAAAAATCCCATGAGGAGCGTCGTGATCCTGAAAGTAAACGTTCTCTCGACTTCGGTGATGTTCGGCATTGCAACGTCGACGCAAACATAGCACTTGCATCTGTTATTGCTGTCGTATACCGGAACATAAGAAGAGAGGAGCCAGCCGTAAGTATCGTCCGTGATGATGGGGTCGATCTCGCGTCCTGCAAGAAGGTCGTCGATGTAAGGATCAAAGCTCTCGTCGAACGGGATTACTTCACCCGTTTCCGATGCGGGAGTATCAGGCGTGTCGATGTCGAAAACTACATGGCAGCCGTCTTCCTGTATCTGATAAACATAAAGATACTGGATCCTGTCAGAACTGTTCAGGATCAGGCCGTAGTATCTCTTGATACGGAAATAACCTTCTGCGCTGTCTTTGCGTTCCAGGTATTCATCTACCATGTCGCCATCGAGCATTGAAGCTGCAAACTTCGCCGTATCCGTCGCATATTCTGCTTCGGAATTAACGAGCGTATCCCTGAACTGCCTGAAACTTACATAGGTTACAACTGCTGCTGCAATACCGAAGATCATGGTTACGCAGATTATGATCTTTCCGCTTAGTGAGACTCCTCTCTTCGAAAGTGATTCGAGATGGAAAATATCTCTCTGTGGCTTGAGCTTCTTCGGATAAACCTTGTAGATAATGAATGCGAGGAATGTGCTGATGATCTTGTCCGGAAGGTCCATGATGAGTCCGGCATACATCTGCGCCCAGAATGCATCCTGTACGACGTTTGTGTAGATCTTGCCGGCAAGTGATGAAGCAAGCTCATCACCCATGGTGTTACCGTAAAGTCCCCATGTGATGACGGAACCGATACCGCCGCCTATCAATACGAAGGCGATGATGGGAATGATGATCTTCCAAGTGATCTTCTTGAAATACTGCTTCTGTGAGAAAAATGCCGCAACAAGCGCTATGAGGACATTAAGAACTCCGTAATAGAGATTCGTGTAATCCGTAATGCCGCTCAGGATATTGGTGAAGAATCCGACCAGTACGCCGGGCATGAATCCGCCCGTGATAGCAGCCGCAATGGTGCCTATGCAGTCAAAATAGAAGGGGAGATTCAGCAGGCCGACGATCTTGCCGCAAACAAGGTTGAGCACAATTCCGAACACTACAAGCCCGAATGACTTGAGGTCTTCATGTTTTTTAGTGATGTTATTCATAAGTGCTCCTTGTGTCTAAGGCGTCAGACGTCGAGCTAGTATGTTAGTGCTAAAAACATTTATATCCTAACAAAGTAAATTGTTAACTTCTATTATCATAATGTAAAAATATATTTATAGATAGACTTAAAAATCAGGAATATTTTATGCTGTGATTCCGGCAGCCCTGCAGATAAGACTTGCGATGATGTCCAGAACAAAGAGGCCTGCAGGTATAAAGCAGAGCGCAAGCCATGGTTTTTTAGGCATTTTCTGCTCTAACTTCTCGAAAAGAGGCACCACCACAAACTGAAGGAAAACGCCTGAAATACCGAAGAAAAGCACTGATCTGACGCATACAAAACCGCCGATGTTGCCGAAGTTTAAGATCTCTTCGTTATAGTCCCAGAGCCTTATGCCCCAGACGGTCAGTACGACCCAGCCAGTAACCAGCTCAAGAATGCCGGATGCGATGGTGGCAAAAAGGAATACGACAAGAGGCTTTTTACGGAATTTGAAGGTGAGACCGAGGATAATAAGCGCTCCGAAGCCGTAGATTGGGATCCACGGACCGAATGTGGTGCCGCGCTTTACCCATTCACCCAGGTCGAAGCGGTAGAAGATCTCTTCGTATATGAAGCCGAAGATGCCGCCGAATGCGAATATCAGCATCAGAAGCGGGAATCTTTTCTTAAGATAAGCTATGTCCATCCGAAGGTCTCCGTCGTTTTAGTCAGTGGGCATTATTTTAGACTAAGACTGAGTATTATGTCGAGTACAAATAGCGAGAACAGCGATGTTGAGACGATCTTAAATGCCTTGGGGTGCTTATCCTGGAACTTTTCGACGGGCGGCAATATCGCATAGATAAGGATCAGCGCGAATAATCCCCAGGTTATGACGGATCTCACGCAGATGTAGCCGTTCAGGTTGCCCCAGTTTAAGATGACGAGCGAATAATCCCAAAGTCTTGTGTGGAAAAACTTGTCGAGTACGTATCCCGTGGCAAGCTCCAACATGCCGCAGGAGAGGGCGCTTATAAGAAAGACCAGCCACGGTTTTTTGCGGAATCTGACCGTCAGGAAATAGATCAGAAGGCAGCCGAAGCCGTAGATCGGGATCCACGGGCCGAACGTCGTACCGCGCTTATAAAATTCGCCGTCGTTGATATAAACGCAGACCGTCTCGTAAATAAAACCGATTATGCCTGCAATGACATATATCAGCATCAGCTTGAATATGAGTTTTTTGAAAGATCCTTTATTCAAACAGGGCTCCTTTTAGGGGGTCTTATGAAGCATTTTCTTCCTTCGGTCTGTATACGTAATGTATTTTCTCATAACTTGAGTTCTTTGCGCTGTTTTCCATGGCGGCCAATGCCTGGTTGCGCAAAGCCTCCTTGCGCTTGTCCATCGGAAGATCCATGTCGGGTATGAAGGGGCCGTCCACGTAAACGATGGTCCTTGAGCCGGGAAGGAACTTTCTTTTATGCCATGTTGTCGTGAAAGTGAAGACCGGCTTGCCCGTCTCGGCAGGGTAATGGAAGGCCGGCGACTTAAACGGGCGGATACCCGTGTAATGGAGCCAGATATGTGCCTCAGGATACAGTGTAACAATGTGACAAAGCTCTGAATGACGGCGCATTGCCTGCGAAAAGTTCTTGAAGCCCTTTGCGCTTCCCGGGAGCGGGATTCCGCCCAGATCTTCGACTATCCTCCTCGTTCCGGTTATCGAAAAGCAGTCCATGCTCGCAACTATGTAAGCCTTTTTTGGCCAGGCAAGCAGACCCGGACAGTATGCGTCGCCCATCGCCCTGGTGTGGTTGCCGTAAAGGAAGAATCCTTCCTTGCGGTAGGGCTTGAGTTTTTCTCTTCCAATGACTTTCTCGCCGTAAACGATCTTCTGCAAAAGCCATACGAGAGGTCCTGCCGCATGGTAAAATGCGCACGCAAAGCCGCGCCTTACCGGATTCTTCGTAAAATACTGATAATCAGCAGGGAGTTCCTTTGTATTGATGTTCGTGCCTGCAAAATCGTCATTTAACAGGTCCGAATAGTAAACAGTACGCTCTTTCATGGCGTCAGGCCTCTTTTTGACGGGTCTCTGCCGCTTCTTCCAGCATCTGCTCCATCTTGTTCATGCACTCGCCAAGTCTTGATACGTTTGCCTGGGTCTTATATTTTTTTCTGCAGGCTTCAAGTTCTTTGGGGTTCTCCATGAAGTATTCGATCTTATTCTTGAGGTCTTCTGAATTCCACTTCTGGTAAAGGCATCTGTCGTCACGGGCAAAGAATCTTGCAGCGCTTCTTTTGGAGTTGCAGATGATGGGCACGAGGCCTGTAACTATCGCTTCAAGACATGCTATCGACTCGAGCTCGACATAAGCCGTATGAACATAAAGATCTGCAGCGTTGAGCACTTCCTTGAGCTCATCGTGGTCGAAAAATCTCATCTCGCAGTCAACGCCATTTTTCTTTACGAGCTTCTTATAATGTCTTCTTTTCGGACCTTCGCCCGCAAGAATTAAGTGGATCTTATCCTTGTATTTTGATTTGGCTACTGCCTTGATGAGCACCTGCTGCGCCTTCTCGGAGGAGTATCTTCCGACTACAACTATGGTGAACTTATCCTTGTTCTTCGCCCTCTGCTTTTCGATGGCTTCGGCCGGAGCAGGTTCAAAGAAAGACTCGGAAACACCGTTGGATATTACTTTTGAAGGTATATGTTTTTTGATGTTGCCCTCAAAATCCTGCTTAATGAATTCGGTGGGGTAGTGCGTATAAGTACAGTGGCTGTATACCTTCCTGTAGAAGTATTTGTAGACTTCCCTGGTAGCAAATGTGGACTTCATCATGCCGATATGGCATGTGAAATTCTCGGCCTGGACATGGAAACTCGATGTCATCGGAATACCGTATTTCTCGCATATCTTGACTGCCTTCCAGGAAAGAGGAAACGGCATAAGGAGATGAACAACATCAGCATCTTTTATGGCTTCTTCAAGGATAACGGTATCGGCTTTTGCGGGGATGACTTCGTTCCTGGCAAGAGCGGCATTGGCAATCGGTCCGAGCTTTAAGACCGGCACGATCTTATAACCGCTTTTGCCTTCTTTGTCAGCATCACAGCAAACGACAGTGACATTGTGCCCCTGCGTTTTCAGATGGTTTATCAGATTGTAAGCAGCGACGGATGTTCCGTTATTAGGCACACCGAGAACGTCGCAGATGATCGTCACATTCATTAATCTAAAACACCCTTGATACTTTGCATATCAAAGAGATTATACATCAAAATCCCAAAAACGCTTTACCGTAGGTTATGTCGCTATCTGAATAAAAAAGGATGCCTCATTGAGACATCCTTTGGGCTGGTCTGTATTTTCGAGATGTTTAGGATTCTTTAAAATCTTCCCAGGTTCTGTCATCTTCTTTATAACCCTTCTTGGACTTAACCTTGACGATGATCCTGATGATCAGGCCGGATATGAGTATAAGCAAGGAAATGCCCCAGCCGAAGACGATGTTGGCGGTCATTGAATATCCGTCAGCAGCACCGTAGACACCGCCGCCTTTGATGAGGTTATAGAGGTTCCACGCGAAAAGTCCCATGAGAACGATGGGCGAAATAAACTTGATGGACGGCAGGAACCACCATGCGGGCATCTTGAACTTGTTTGTGTTGCGGTTGAGTTCTTCAAGGATCTTGGTTGTCTTAAAGAACCAACCTGCAGCGACCATCTCAAGGACACCGGTGATGATGAGCGTGTAGCTGTTGATGAAGTAGTCAACGATATCAAGAACCGCAAGACCTGCACCTGTTACGTAGATAAGGCTGATGATGCCTTCGATGATGCAGATCGTGAGAGTAGTAGTTTTCTTGTTGAGCTTGAACTTGTCGGATACGGCTGTTGAGATACCTTCGATGATCGAGAACAGTGAGTCGATCGCGAGAGTGATCAGGCAGAAGTAGAAGATGAACGCGAAGATCATGTTGAACACGCCGCTGTTGGAGATCTTTACGATTGCCTGAGGATAGATGATGAATGCCGTAGCAATACCGGATGCTGACATGTTGTCGAGCATTCCTACGCCTGCCATCGTCGTGAACATAACGATTCCTGCAAGGACACTGATGAACATGTCGGAGAAAGCAATGATGATCGTATCAACGACGATGTTGGATTTCTTATCAAGGAATGATCCGTATGCGAACATGATCGCCATGGATGTTGAGAGTGAATAGAATACCTGGCCTACGGCGTCTACCCAGAGATTGGAGTCGGAAAGAGCAGACCAGTCAGGGATGAAGAGTTTTGCCATTCCTGCCATTGCGCCGGGCATCATGATACCTCTGACTGCCATAATGAGGAGGCAGATGACAGGAAGTGATACGGTGAACTTAACGACTTTGCCTACTGTTGTCGTACCGTTTCTGATGCAGACATAGCAGAGGACCCATGCTGCGATGAGGCAGCCCAATACAGGCCATGAGATCGTTGTGAAACCTGATGTGGTTCCCGTGGTCTTGATCGTCTCAGCCCAGAGATTGCTTGCTGCTTCCGTGTTGCCTGTCAAGTTCATGAACTTATAGCTCATTACGAACATCAGGATTACCCATCCGAAAACCGCAGCATAGTAGATCGAGATACCGATACCGTTGGATACTGCGATCCAGCCGATGCTCTCGGCCTTCATATTAAGAGCGCGCATTGAACCGGGCGCACCCTGTCTAGTGTATCTGGCAACCGAGATCTCCATCATGAGGAGCGGGATGCCGATAACGAGCATTGCAATGAGATAAACAAAAAGGAAAGCTCCGCCGCCATATTTAGCGGCAAGTCCCGGAAATCTCCAGGCGTTTCCCAAACCTACGGCAGACCCTATGGCTGCCAGAATAAAAGCTGATCTGGATGACCACTTTTCGCGCATATGAACCCCCTCGCGATATATAGCATTTCACCGAACAATGATATCACGCTGATATTATTTTGTTTACACTATAACAAATAGTCAAGAAATACTGATTTGTGATACAATTCATTTATTCCATAAGGAGGGTTCACTATTATGAAAAAGATTAAGGTTTTAGCATGCGTCCTTACAGCAGCTATGGTTGCCGGACTTTTTGCAGGATGCAGCAAGACAACAACTATTACAACAGAAAAGTTTGCTAAGGCTTGTGAGAAGCTTAAGCTCGAGGAATTTGATCTTGAAGATTCCGCTTCTCCTGATTACGATGACCTCGAAGACGGACTCTATGCAGTTGCAGACGAGGACTATGTTGAGGACAATCCGGAAGAGATCGAGTCTTTCCTGAATGATCTCGGACTCGGCGAAGTTATCGATCCTGATGACGTAACATCTCTCGCATTTGCAGCTAAGTGCTCAGGCGCAGAAGACTTCTCTGAGCTTTCTGATCCCGAAGATCTTCCCGATCAGGTAGTTGACGGCGCTTTCGCGCTTCAGATCTCACTCGCTGACGACTATGTTGGTGATGCTATGGATTTCGCAGCTGATTTGCTCGATCAGTATGACGTTGACGTTGATGATCTCTCAAACAAGGAATACTATGCAGGCAAGAAGGACGGCTACGTCAGATTCCACGTTGACGTTGCTGCTGTCAGCAAGATCCTCCTCGAGAACGAAGACCTCATGGATATGATGGACACGCTCTATGATGCTGATGACTTCGAAGAGATCGTTTCACAGCTCAAGGGCGACCTTGCTGTTTCTTTCGAGATCAACGGCAACAACATCTTCATCATCGCAGGTGTAGGTTTCAACACAAAAGCTTCCAACCTCAACGCTTTCTCCAAGGCTTTCGGTGCTGCTGCTAACCCGGTATCAGTTCCTGCAAACAAGAACGTTGTCCAGCAGCTCATCGAGGATGCAGTAGATAACTACGGCGGACTCTTAAGCGGCGCAGGTTCTTCTGATTACGATGATTGGGATATCTGATCACTGATGTAATTTGAAATCTTTAAGGGTTGTCCCGTTTTGAAGTGAACCCCCGAAGTTGGACAAACTTCGGGGGGTCTTTATATGAAATACAGTTTTGAAATAAAGAAAGAAATCTACGAGAAGCACTGTGAAGGCTATGGAGCTGACACGCTTTCTAAGGAATATGGTTTAAGTTCATCTAATATTCGCTATTTTTGTAGCTTAATAGATCGGCACGGGTTAGATGTTATCAAACATAAATATAGATATTATTCTCCGAAGTTTAAATTAGCTGCAATTCGTCGTGTATTAGTAGATGGCGAAAACGTTAATGCTGTCGCTCTTGATATTGGATTAACCAAAAGATGCATATTGGTCCAATGGATTAAATCCTACAAAGAGAACGGGTATAATGTCGTTACCAAGAAGAAAGGCAGGCCTTCAACCCGTGGCAAAGGAAAAGAAGACAATCGAGGAGCTGGAGAAGGAGAACGAAGAGCTTCGAGAGCAACTGTTGAGGAAGACCATCGAGAACGAATTATTAAAAAAACTGCAAGCCTTAGCTCAAGAGGACGAAAAGAAGAAAAAGAACAACTGACCAAGGCAGTGACTGAGTTAAGGCAAGAATTAAAGTGTTCATTGGACTTTATCCTTGAAACAATCAACACATATGACTCACTGCCCAATCTTCCAAGAGCCGATTACTACTATTGGAAGAACCGAATCGATCCGGATACAAAGAATTCGGATCTTATGGATGCCATAACTACCATCTATACAGACAACCATAAGCGTTATGGATATCGAAGGATCACGCTGCAGCTTAAAAACGACGGCTGGAAGGTAAACCACAAGGCCGTAAAAAGACTTATGTCTAAATTAAACCTCTACGGAATCACGCCCAGAGCCAAATATAAGTCTTACAAGGGCGATTTCAACGGAACTGTAGATAACAAACTCTTGTACAAGAGAGTAGACGCCAAGAGACACCGAACAGAATACATAAGAGATTTCAGCACAACAGATGTCAACGAGAAATGGACAACTGATGTTTCAGAGTTCCACATAGCGGCTGGGAAACTCTACCTGTCACCTATTCTGGATATGCATAACAGAGAGATTGTCTCCTATAACATTTCTAAGAGCCCAAACTACTTGCAGATAACGGATATGTTGAATAAAGCATTCAACAAATTCGAAGACCTCAACAATCTAGTATTTCATTCAGATCAGGGTTGGCAATATCAGATGTACCGTTACCACAAGGCATTAAGAGAACGCGGAATAACACAATCCATGTCACGCAAGGGAAACTGCTTGGACAATAGCCCTATGGAGAACTTCTTCGGGAAAATGAAGAATGAGATGTTTTATGGACACGAATATGAATTCAAAACACTGGAACAGCTTCAGAAGGCTATGGAAGAATACATAGATTACTACAACAACGAGAGAATTCAGGTCAAATTGAAAGGACTGACTCCTTGCCAGGCAAGGAATCAGTCCTTATACTCATTTTAAATCGTCCAACTTCGAGGGTTCACTTCATTTGGGGCAACCCTTTTATTTTTCGATGGATGTAAATTACGTACCTAAAAAGGAAAAACCGGTTTTAGGTACGTAAAGTACTTTTCGAAAACGCATGGTAATCAACTACTTTACGTACCTGAAAGAGAAAAACGCAAAACAGGTACGTAAATATCTCTTTGATAGTCCCTGATTAGTGATCACTTTACGTACCTGAGAGAGCAAAATGCTTTTTGGGTACGTAAAATCTCGAAAACCTTACCGCTGAAGAGCGTATCTTTACGTACCTATTTGAAGAAAATTGCGTTTAGGTACGTAATCGCATCGCGCTCGGGATCACTTTACTTACTGAAATCGAAAAACTCTATTTTGGTAAGTAAAATTCTGAGAAATAACGTCATAAATGCGCGCGATTTACTTACTAGAATCGAAAAACTTGATTTTGGTAAGTAAAATCTCGAGAAGTGACGCCATATATGCAAGTATTTTACTTACTGAAATCCAAAAACTTATTTTCAGTAAGTAAACAGATCCAGACTTCAAAAAGAACTGCCAAATAAGAACCCCTTATCAGAACATTGACGGCGGGAACAGTCTAGACAGTGTGCGGAGAGCCGTACCGAAGTTGGTGAGATCCATTAAGATTCCTGAGAAGAGGAATGAGAGGATCAGGTATACGGGCAGGATCGCCGAGAAGATCTTGGAACGCGCCGTGCGGATAGGGAGGAGCGTCATTACCGTTCCTGCTGCGAATGCGACGAGCGTGACGATGAAGGTGTACAAGATCACGTGGAGCACTGAGAATTCCGTCTGTGAGATCAGGAAGCAGAACAGGGAGACGATCATGGCAGGGAACGTGAATACCGCTACCTGGATGAGTCCTAAGTAGATCCTCTCGAAAAGCTTAAATCTCAGATAGATGCGGTTGTCCTGGTCGTTCAAGAATGCGAGGGTGCCGAGAAGGGCAGCCGTGAAGATGAAGAATCCTGCAAACTTATAAAGCGGGATCGGTACCTTCTCGGATCTTGTGATCGCGTTATAAACCGTGCCCTCGACGCTTTCCAATGCGAACAGATACTGGTCGTCGATGTACTTGTCGAAGATCTCTTTAAGTCTGGGATCGTGTGCATCGACCTCATAGCCGAAGTCTGCAAACGTGTCGCTGATGACCTGGCGTGCACCGTATTCGTAGAAGCTTCCGAAAACCTCTTCTCTGGAGAGGAAAATGAAGCTCGATGCGGGAGTGGATATCTGCTGTACATCGTACTTGGTGCCGCCGTCTGTCAGGTGCTCGGTGAAGTTTTTGGGGAAGATATAAGCGGTGTTCGCTTTTCCCGATGCGAGGTCTTTATAGATCTCTTCCTCATCATCGACTTCGTAAAAATGGAAGATGGAATTCATCGAGCAGAGGTGGTCGACGATCTCTTCGGTCTCATCTGAATTGTCGTTATTAAGGACAGCAACGGGAATATAGACCGATGTATCCTTTTCGGGTACGAAGATGACCAAGAGGGCCATGAGAAGTATTACTGCGCTCATGACGTACATTGCGGGATTTATGAGGCTTCGCTTTGCGAGGACCGATAATCTGTTTAGGAATAATCTCATAGGAACATCGACCTCATAAAGAACTGGATAAGATAGTACAGAGGATTAAATACCGCTGCATTCTGGAAGAAGTGCGGCATGTAATCCAAGGGGATCAGGCCGCCTGCCAGATACATGAGGCTCGTGCCTGCACCGAACGTGATATAGGAGACGGCCGTGGGGCTCTTAACGAGATAGCAGAGAGCAGTACCCGCAAGCGCGATGATAAGGACGACCGGAATTACCGTGATCAGGGATAAGATCTTCATCGATTCAAAGACAAAGCAGAGACAGACAAAGACCAGGATATAGAGAAGATATATCATGACAGCGGCGCATCCAGATTCGAGCAGGAAGATCTTCCATGTCCTGATTCCGGAGAGCTTGGCGCGCGCCCTGAAGATGTCGCTGTTTCCCTTGTAGAAGAATGAGATGACGAAGACCGACATCATGATTATGTACAACGTATAAGATGCAGTAAGACGCTCTCTTACGGCATACTTTGCGACCAGGTCGTCAACGTCAACCTTGTGGAACATTGACTTTCTGTCCATTACGTAACTGAAGCTGTTGTTGGTGACGGCGCCTTCGACGGCGTAAGCCTGCGAGTCGTCAAAGCCCATCTCCTTAGCGTATTCGCCGGCAGTTAAGACTGAGCACTGGGCCGTGCCGAGGAGATTGCTCATGGCATAAAGAAGGTCATTTACGATGTGTTCTTCGAACGTGTCGGCATCACGGTAGATTATCTGGACCTGTACGGCATCAGGAGTTCCCATCGTCTCAAGGAATTCTTCGGGCACTATGATACCGGCAATGGCATCGCCTTCTTCAACGAGTTCCACGACCTTTTTCTCAGACCTTACTTCGTTGATGTCTATCGTGTGCTTGACGCTGTCCATCTGCTTGACGAGATTGATTCCCAGCTGGGTATAAGCTTCGTCATCCGGGACATAGCATGCGACCGATACGACGCTGTCCGTGTTGTCTTCGAAAAGGAATTCCGACGCATACATGACGAGTGCCAGCAGGGCAAGGCCGAGTGCTAAGAAATAGCACACTACGTAGGGAAGGAAAAGCAATACTCTTTTGCAGTATGCCTTTATCATTCAAGAGCCTCCGCGGGAGAGATGCCTGCGGGAAGGAGTGATGAGACGCCGTTTTTTAAGAGGTAAATTTTCGAGCAGTGCTTGAAAAGTTCTTCGCTGTGGCTCGCAATAAATACCGTGCCGCCTTTGCTCCTGAATGAATCTATGAAGTTGATGATGTCGTTTTTCGCAGGGATGTCCAAAGCTGCCAGGGGCTCGTCCATGAGAAGGATGTCGGGCTTGGCAAGAAGGACGGATGCGATTGCAAGGCGCTTTTTCATACCGCCTGACATACGCTTGACCTTGAGGTCGATGAATTCGTTTACTTTGAGGATCGAGAGCTCGGTCTCGGTAAGTTCTTTTAAGATGTCCTGTTTGCTCAAAGAAGTCCACATCTTGAGATTGTCCATTGCGGTGAGCTCGTCGATGAGGGCGTTTTCCTGGGTAACGAAGCCCGCTTTGCCGTTGACCTTGATGGAGCCTGAAGAAGGCTTTCGAAGGCCTGCGATGGCTGAGAGCAAAGTCGATTTGCCTGATCCGTTAAGGCCAAGAAGTCCGATGACTTCGCCTTTCTCGGCGTTTATGGAGACGTCTGTGAGGACGGCCTTTTTGTATTTTAATGAGACTTTCTCGACGGTGACAATTGAATCGGCCATGGCTACTCTAACTCCTTTAGCAATAGGGAGATTATAGCATATGAGAAATATTACTTATTTATAGGCGGTTTATACCTTGCTCTTGAGGATGAATGCTTCGAGATCGTCAGTAATGATGGCGGGGCCCATGAACAGACCCTGGAACTTGTCGCAGCCGCTGCCGACCAGGATATCGAACTGGTCCTCCTGACCGACGCCCGTAGCCGTGACTGAGATGTCGATGTCATGCATCAGTGAGATGGCAGAGCGTGTAAGGATCCTGACCGTAGCATCCGTAGCAAGTCCTGAGGTGAAGTTGCCGTCGAGCTTTAAGATCGAGACAGGGAGGAGAGGGATCGCATTAAATGAAGAATAACCTCTGCCGAAGTTGTCTAATGCCATCTTAACGCCTGTCGTGGCGAGCTCCTCGATCGTCATCCTGATGTCTGCAAGGCTTGTGATAAGGCTCTCTTCCTGAAGGTCCAAGATGAGGTTATCAACATTGCATTCCGTGGACGAGACGATATTGGAGAAAGACTGGATGAAATCA
>JAEEGJ010003049.1_pt1 | contig 69821 bp, 63 predicted proteins | sample 8958761 | NCBI WGS metagenome assembly JAEEGJ01 (sample SAMN16246546, study PRJNA631951) | gut metagenome | biome: gut microbiome; feature: rumen; material: RS-attached | host: Bos | place: Iran: Karaj | collected 2018-10 | reverse complement strand
CGGCGAGAGTTTTCACGCATGCAGGGAAGAAAGCCCGGAGAACTATGCTTTTTTCAAGGCGGTCAAGAATGACCTGAAGCTGGTAAAAGAACTGGATGCTGAGATCATGGAGGATCTGTTCGGGACACTGTGGGATGACCGCAGCATTGTGTGGTTCAAAGTCGGAAGAATAATCAAGATGCTTTTCCACGATACGGTTGACCGCGATTACTGGGGCTCCAGACTGTTGGATGAGATGGTCAGGATGACTTCGCTTGATGAGAAGAATAAGATCCTGATAATCGAGAGAATGGTTGGCTATGACCGCGAACAGAAAAAAGGCGGAGTCTGTCTGTTCTGCACAAAGACATCTCTCGCTCCGAGATTTATCAGCATCATGGAAAAGCTGATGGATTTCACCTGTTATTATGATGGTGATTATCATTGGAATGATCCGCTGGGAAGGCCGATCGAAGTTGCATGTCGATATGATGAAGCGGTGCGGAGATACAAACGCGCGTTGAAGAAGTGGAGCAAACAGTAAGACTGAACTTTGCAAATTGGAGAAAGGGGTCCGGAAATGGGTAAGAAAGTGATCGTTGCGGGACATATCTGCCTTGATATTACGCCCGAGATAAAGGGTCAGCCGATCGATAAAATTCAGGATTTCCTTTTCCCCGGGAAGCTCATTAATGTCGGGGCTGCGGATATCCATACGGGAGGCGTTGTCGCAAATACCGGCCTTGCAATGAAGTTCCTCGGTGCCGATGTAAGGCTGCTCGCGAAGACCGGAAACGATTCTTTCGGCGATATGGTGGAATCGATCCTTAAGAGCCACGATGCCGCGGATTGCCTTATCCGAAAAGACGGAGAGAGCACATCCTATTCCGTCGTGCTTGCTGTCCCGGGAGTTGACAGGATCTTTCTGCATGATCCGGGGACTAATGATACATTTACCTCTGATGATATTCCCGATGTGCTGCTGGAGGAGACGGCTCTATTTCATTTCGGTTATCCGCCGATCATGAAGAAGATGTACGAAAACGGCGGGGAAGAACTTGTCCGCATGATGAAGAAAGCAGTGGATTCCGGCGCCGCAACTTCTATGGATCTTGCCGCGGTGGATCCCGGCTCGGAGGCCGCTAAGGCTGATTGGGAGATTATACTTTCAAAGGTGCTTCCCTATACGGATATTTTTGTTCCGAGCGCAGAAGAATTATGCTTCATGCTCGACAGGGACAAGTATTACAGGATCCGTGAAAAGGCGGGAAATCAGGACTTTACCGAGGTTTTAAGCATCGAAGAGGACATTGTTCCGCTGGCTCGAAAATGCATTTCCATGGGGACCGCGGTCCTCCTTATCAAATGCGGTGTCCCGGGCATGTATTATTGCACGTCAGGAGAAGAGAGACTCCGCAGGGTCAGCCCGCGCATAGAGATCAATGCTAAAGATTGGGCTGATAAACACGGATTTGAGAAGAGCTTCAAGCCCGACAGGGTGCTCTCCGGGACAGGTGCCGGAGATACAAGCGCGGCGGCTTTTCTTGTAAGCATCCTGAACGGCTGCCCGATCGAAAAATGCGTGGAATACGCTGTCGCGACCGGGGCAAGCTGCGTCACAGCGTATGACGCGTTAAGCGGGCTTAAGACTTTTCGGGAGCTCGATCGGAAGATAGAAAACGGTTGGGAAAAGGTGTAGGTGCGGGGTATTGGAACTGCAGTTGCTTCACATCGCGAAAACCAGGCTGAATGAAGAATGTTCAAATAATTACCTGAATAACCGTATTTAGGAAATGGTTTTTGTAAAAACACGCAATTTTGCAATATCCGTTACCTGAAATTGACGATTCAGGAAAAATAATGGAAATGATGTAAAGCCCCCGCCTTGTGTGCTTAACAGACAGCTAAAGCAATATGGTCCCGGAGTTTTTGAAAACTTCGGGATTATTGTTATTATTATTTTGATGTTAAGTTAGATTTGAAAACCATCGGTGACGGAAGTCCGCAGGATCTTGCACGGACTGCAGGACAGGGATAATACAGTATGAGTTTTTGTGTTTTCGAGATGAGGCGCGGAAGTAAGGAGATCCCTTCTTCTGGGATCTCATGCACTCCTTTTGACAGACAATATCTGGAACAGTACAAGTCTGAGTACAACGCCGCTTTCCGCCCTATGAGAGAGGCGCTGGATATCAGACCTTATGACTGGTATCACGACTGCAGCCAGATACTGGACAAGGCGTCTAATATCTTTATCCTGACCGCGGGAAATGAACTGATAGGTTCTGTTGCCTGTTACGGGAATGAGATTGATGACCTGTTTGTATGTGACGGTTACCGTTACAAAGGATACGGCAGACAGCTGTTGATATGGGCAATGAACCACATAGCATCATGCGGATACGGCGAAATGATAATTCATGTTGCCGAATGGAATCAGAATGCTGTCCGGATGTATAAGAATGAAGGTTTTGAGATCGTCAAAACTGAAGTGATATCAGTATAATAACGGCGTGTTTGTCAACAAACTAAGCTATAATGTAAGGCAGGAATATAAGGGAGAGACAGACATGATACTGATTATTGAAGATGACTCCACGATTAATTCTTTGCTCTGCGGCATTCTTAAAAAGAGCGGTTATGAGGTAGAGAGCTGCACTGACGGCCTTAACGGTTATAACATGGCTCTTGATAAGGACTATCAGCTGATCCTGATGGATCTGATGCTGCCGATGAAGAGCGGGGAGGAGATCTTAAGGGCGCTCCGCGAAGTTAAGAAAACGCCCGTCATCGTGCTGTCTGCAAAAAATGACGTGCATAACAGGATCGAGCTTTTAAGACTCGGTGCGGACGATTTTATCTGCAAGCCGTTTGATATAGATGAGGTCATTTTAAGGATTGAGGCAGTTCTCCGCAGAGTCGAAGATGTGAAAGACGTCCTTACGTATAAGCAGATGAGGATCGATAAAGAGGCCAGAAGGATCTTTATCGGTGACGACGAGCTTATCTGCACCGCGACTGAATACGCCATATTGGAGCTGATGCTCGGCAATCCGGGAAAGGTCTTCTCCAAGAGGAATCTTTTCGAGAGCGTGACAGGCGATAACTACTTAAGCGAAGAGAATACCATGAATGTTCATATGAGCAACTTGAGGAAGAAGATCGCCAAGATAACCGACGAGCCTTACATCGATACCGTTTACGGCATGGGATACAGGTTGGCGAATTAAGCCCTGTTGAGCGTCAGCAGGATCTCAAAAACGCTGCCTTCCTGTTTTGCGCTTATGGAACCATCCATCATCTCCACAAAGCTCTTGCAGATATAAAGCCCCAGGCCGGCGCCGCCTTTGGTCCTGGACGAATCATTCTGATAAAACCTGTCGAAGATCTTACCGGTATCGATCTTCTCCGAAGCATCGGAGATTATCTTCAATTCAGTCGTCCCGTCTTCGCATTCATTGACCGTGAACTCGAGCCTGTGATCAGAATATTTCACAGCATTGGATATGAGATTCTGAATGACTCTCGTGAGCTTCTGGGCATCGGCTTTTACATAAAAATCTTTATCCTGCTGCGCGAAAACAGGTTCCAATCCCTTCCTGTCGATCTGGGGGCTTTCCGCAAGTATTTCCTCGCAGATAATACCGGACAGGTTGACGCTCTCGATCCGGATATCGACCTGATCTGATTCGATAAGGGACAACTCGAAAAAGTCATTAACGAGCTCATTAAGATATCTCGCCCTCTCGAGCGCGATCCGGACACTGTCTTTTATCTCATCACTGTCATCTGATCTTACGGCGACTTGAAGATATCCGATTATGGAAGTCAGAGGCGTTCTCATGTCGTGGGAGATAACTGATACAGATTCCTTCAGCTTGTTCTCATCAGCTTTGCTCTCCGCGCAGATCTTCAATATCTCAGCATAGAGTTTATTGACTTCCACGATCATTCTCTGGAGGTCGCGGTCCACAAAATCAATGTTCATCTGCTCGTGGCCGGGATTATCCTTCATCACCGTTGTGACACGCTTCAGTTCCTTCTTTATCAGGATCAGTCTTACCAATAAAAAGAGGACCAGTATTATAAGGACAATAATCACATATAACATACTGATCCTCCTGAAATCACAGAACTGATAGCTTATTCCGGTCTGTCAGTTCGCCACATCTTTCTTATTGAAAACAAAGCATGAGGCAAGAACAAGCAGCACCGCCGCTATTATTGCACATACGGCACAGGGTATCAAATCAGCTGCGGATGAGCTTTTCGCGAGGCAGAAGAACGAGTGCTCATAAATGAAGTTGCCGCGGAGGTAGTTCCTTAATACATTTCCGAGTACCGCTGCGGTCGTTATGCTGGCAAACAGCGCGATATACACATTACCGCAGATAATGGTCACAAGCTCATAGAAAGCGTTATACGCAATGAGCTGAAGCATGATAACTCCGAGCCATGCCAGATCTTTTATGGAAAAACCGTCGAAAGAAAAACCGAACTGCTTTCCGTACACCAGTGTCTCCAAAACTGCGCTTATGAAATGGAAGATCATGACAACTACGCTTGTCGATATCAGTTTGGCAACCACTATCTTCCATCTGCTGGTGCCCGTGACGATTGCCTTGTGTACTGTCCTGTTGGTAAAGTCTATTCCGATGAACCAGGCTATGAGCATTCCGTACAGAAAAGAGAATGAACAATCCTGCAGTCCTTCGCCGAAGCCGTCATGCATCGTAAGGGGTCCGTACATCTCAATGTATTCATCCTTTAAACCGGTGGTAAGCCAATCCGCCCACATCAGGATCATTATTGCCAGGCTGACATATAAGGGTATGAATCTTACTATCTTGCGTCTTTCGATCCTTAACAGATTAAGCATTGTTGTCACCTCCCGTAATGCTCATGAAGTAGTCTTCGAGAGTGATCTCTTTTATCGAAAGCTCGCTTACAAGAATGCCTGCATTCATCAGGTATCCGGACAGTTCGGCCATGATATCTGCCTTGCCGTAGATCCTGATCTCGTCATCGCTTTCGACCTTGTATGACATGCCGGGGAAATGCTTCTCGAGGATAGTCACGGTCTCGGGAATGTTGTTATTCCTGACATGGATATATTGGCTGCATTTCTCTTCCAGTTCTTCGTGCGTTGCGGTGTCGATTATCTTTCCCTTATGGATAAATATGAAATCCGTTGCAAGCAGATAGAGCTCGCTTAAGATATGGCTCGAGACGAAGATCGTACAGTCATTGTCATCGCGTATCTGCTTGAGCATATTCCTGAGCGTTACGATGTTTTTAGGATCGAGACCGTTGATCGGTTCGTCGAGGATAAGCAGCTTGGGATTGCCGATCAAAGCCATTGCAATGCCGAGCCTCTGCTTCATACCCATGGAAAGCTTCTTGGCCTTTTTCTTTTTGGAATCCCCCAGACCGACCTTCTCAATGATCCTGTCTGTGGCGGATTCATCGGGATTTCCGACCAGGAGCCTCTGCAGCTCGACATTCTGCCTGACCGTATATCCGGGATACATGTAGGGGCCTTCGATCATGGTTCCCATAAGCTTGCGCTTCTTTTCCATTGCTGCAGGATCCGTCTCGCCCATCAGCGTCATGTCGCCATCTGTCGGGTAAATAAGACCTGCGACTATCTTCATAAATGTACTCTTACCCGCACCGTTCTCCCCAATAAAACCATAGATGTGATTCTTCTTTAAAGAAATGCTCACATCCTTAAGTGCGTACTGATTCCTGTACTTCTTGGTAAGATTCCTTGTTTCGAGGATTATTTCACTCATCTTGGCAGTTCCTTTCATTTTGATACTGTCAGTTTACAGGACGATCTTAAGAGAATTATTCACCAATCCTAAAGAAAAACTAAAGATTGGGAATAACCATTTTCGAACCGGCGGGGGAACATATTTGACCAAATGATATAATTATCTTGTCTAAAGAAGAGAACCCTTAGTCTGGAAAAAATCAGAAATCATAAACTTGTTTCAGATGATGAGCTCAGAGCTATGATGAAGGATTTCTGATCTTTATCACGGAAAAAGGGAAAGGAGTCATCATGCCAACACCACTCAGATTCAAATGTCCACAATGTGGTATGGTCCAGGATGTTGCCGGCAATGGACCTTGCTGGAAATGCCATGTAATGGTACACCTCCCCGAGGATGGTGTAATTCAAATCTTACGCACGCTTCGTACTAAGTTGAGCATGGAAATATATATAAACGGCATTGAACTTGGCTTGTTGGGACGTCGTGCCGGCCATTACAGCTCTTTAGATACCGTCAGGATCCCGGTTCCATATGGTCACTATCATGTTCTGGTAAAGTATCTCGATTATGTGGCGCGAAAATATAAAGGTATTGGTCTTGAAGTAGATGTCACTCCTCAAAACAGGTTTGTGTATCTTAAGGCTGCACGTATTGTTCCCGGATATACACCCACTGTGGTTTTAGATCCGGCAACTGCTGAGGAGATGCCACCGGTTTAAACAGCGCTGCAGAAGAGAGCCCGGAAACTTACCGGTAGACTTCTCCGATGGAAAATGGACGGGGTTGCCCTTAAATAGGATATAAGCAGTATAAATTTCTAACAGGAATAGGAAATGATAACGATCAGATATGTGGCAAATGAAGATAAGCGGTTTTGGTTTGAGCTTGATAAGCATTTACCGGAAGCCGAATTCGATAAGAAAGTCCGTGACAGACAGGGATATGTTCTTTTCGAAAACAATGAGCCTGTCGGAATACTGCGATACAACCTGTTTTGGGACAACACGCCATTCTGTACTATGCTTTATATCAGGAATGATAAACACGGATGCGGATATGGCCGCAGCCTTATGAAACATTGGGAAGACGATATGAAGAGTCTGGGTTACGGAATGGTACTTACATCCACCCGGGAAGATGAGGAAGCACAGTATTTTTACAGAAAACTGGGGTATGAAGATTGCGGGAATCTAGATCTTTTCTATCCGGGGTTCGAACAGCCAACGGAACTATTACTGAGCAAGGAACTGTGAGCATAGATATTTACCGCATATGACTGTAAATAAAGGAAACAAGGCGGTTAAGATACTGATACTGACTCCGTTGGCAACAACGGCATTAAGTTTGTTGATGCTGCCGCTAATGGTCCTTAGCACCATTATGGAATGGAATACTACTACTGTCTTTTTCTATTTGTTTATGGTCATAGGCGTACTCTCCGTGACGGTCGGACTTCTTATGATGATAACAGGTGTTATATTGTCGATAAAGCAAAAGAAACCACGTTTTATAGTTTTAGGAAGCATTCTGATAGTCTTTATGTTAATTGTTGATTCCTATTTATATTGGGTTTTGTTTATTAATGAAGCAGATACGAGAGGGCCGCAAGAGACAATGATTCAACAGACAGTATCAGAGGACGATATCGAAATATAATAAGGACCAAATGAGCGCCAGAACAAACTGTGAGAATTGAAAACTTCTGAACGCCCCCTGAATTATCAAAAAATGTTGCGGTAAACTGCCCGTTTTGCTAAAATCGTCTCAATTTATTTATAGAAGGGGGTTATTTCATGAAGAAAGTAAGGATCTTAGCGGCTGTAATGGCAGTCGTAATGACAGTCGGCCTTTTCGCAGGCTGTAAGAGAAACACAACACCTTGGCAGGAAGAGGCTAAGGCACTCGTTGCAGAGAAGCTGGATGACTCAAATGTCGGCCAGTTCGTCATCGACGGAGTTAAGTACGAATTCCCGATGCAGGTAAAGGATCTCACAGACAACGGCTGGAAGTTCGAGCCTGAGACTGTGGGAACAACAATAGTTCAGCCGTATGAATGGCATGAAAGCTACATCAATCTCAAGAATGCCGACAACAAGAGTATTGAGATCGCTGTTTACAACAACACTGATTCAAATACCACAATTGCAGAATCAACAGTTGGCGAAGTCCGCATCAGCAACCTCCAGGGCAAGACTATGATCTCCGGCGGTATCGATTTCTACGGAACAACATTTGAAGCAAACGGAGACCTCGGCGAGCATGCTGCTGACGGTTTTGAGCTCACACTTGATACTGTTGCAGGCGACGGCAACGTCTTTACAAAAGAGTTCCAGGGAAACAACGGCAAGACATGCACCGCTACATTCTATTTCGGCGATTACAAGGAAAACATCGTTCTTAAGGAAGTTAAGTATGAGTGCTCATTTGAGATCCCTTATACAGATGCTGCTACCGGCATGATCCTTGCAGTTACAAACAACGATCCTGCTTCTCTTTCAGCTCTCGACAGTACGATCGAAGCTGATGAGTTCGTTAAGGAAGTTCGTTCATACCTCGCAGAAGATCTTGTTTTCGCACTCGGCTTTGATTGCGAGAACCTCACAGATGAGCAGTACGAAAAGGCTTATAAGATCCTGGATGGAATCTATGCACAGACCCAGTTCTCCGTTCAGGATAAGGGCTATAACACGCTCATCGTGTTTAACGCACCTACCAACCTGGATGATGTAATAAGCGCGGCTTTCGATGCTGCTTCAGAAGAATACGAAGGCGACAGTGATGAGGCTATGTCAGATCCCGAATACCTCTCTCTCGTACTCGACAACTTCGATACAAGCGCACTCGAATTCATGCCCGGCAGAGACTACCTCGTAACGAATGACACATTTATCGAGGGCGTTTATGCTGCACTCTACTACATGATCGGCTTCGAAGAGTAAGTGACGTAAATCAAATAAACTGATGATTAAGGGACTGTCTCAAAATGATGAGATGGTCCCTGTTTATTTGGTCTGTACTGCAACAATTTCCCCGGCTTATTTGTTATTAAAGTATCAGATTCTGAGGGGGACTCTAGTTTATGAGAAGGAGCAATACCAGATTTATTTCCGGAACAATTGCGGTCTTGGCATGCTGTGTAACCGCGGCATCTTTGTTATCAGCATGCAGGGCATCTGATGAAGATAAGCCGGTGATAACGACCGAGATAAAAAGCATTACGGTCATGTCGGCTGAGGAAAATTCAGAAAACATATGGTATATCAACTGGCCGGGTTATTATGTTGCGGGCAACGAGTATGTCAATTTCGAAGACAAAGCATTGGAATTAAATGAAGATGAGACTGAATTTATTTTGTCCTATATGAATTCTTTTCCTTCGGACCCCGAAAATGCCGACGACAGCGAATGTATCTGCCGCATCTGGGTTACCGTAATTGACGGGAATGTCCAGACCAGCCTCATAGGCAGCGTTTACGGTGATTATCCTGAAGGCACTGACAGGTTCTGCGAGATCATTAACAGGGTTTGCGGCGGCGATAAGGAATTCCTTTGCGCAAACGGAAATATGCAGGAGATGACTGATGAATATTTCACTGCGATCACGGGCTATACCGATGAAAAAATTAAGGATGGCACGATCCGTGATGTTGTTGAGCATCTGTGCCTCGATAACACAATACAGTGCTATCACTATTTTCTGAAGAACTGGGTCTACGAATTTATTCTCGATAACTACGAACTTTGCAGGATGCTTCCTTACGAAGTCTATTCCGTGCCAAGTTCCGATGAGGAGTGCAGGGCATATGCCGAGGAGCTCGCTAAAGCACTTGGCGCAACAGGCGGCGTGACCAAAGGTTCATCTGATTTTGCAGAGCAGGAATGGTACGAGATAAACGGATATAAAGATACGGTCATAAGGGTCTACAGGACCGATGTTGTATCTAAAGATATCAGGGATTATGGCGGCTGGACCGACAGCTATTATCAGAGCTTCATTATCTATGAGCGTGTCGACATGGGCGAACTTGAAGGCGGCAATTCGTTTGATTTTGTGTACAGCAATGACCACAAATTTGCAGTATGCGTTACCCATGAAGAAGGCGGCCAAAAAGAAATATTGTACGAAGCCGGCCTGGTCGTTCTGACCCTGGATTGATCCCGGCTCCGCACGATTATATGTTCTTTAAGTTTTAATTCAGAAGCACTTTTTCTCGTGAGTCTGTTTGCAGTTTGCAAGGTTTGCGCACTTGTAGCAGACCTCGTTGGGGCAGGTGTCTGAAGCGAAGAATCCGCGGATGTTTTCGAGCGTTGTATCAGCGATGTTCTTCAGTGCTTCGTTGGTCAGGAATGCCTGGTGCGAAGTGACGATTACGTTAGGCATTGATATGAGTCTTGCAAGCGTGTCGTCGTTTACGATGTGGCCGGAATAATCGTGGAAGAATATGTTGGATTCTTCTTCGTAAACATCGAGGCATGCCGCTCCGATCTTGCGCTGCTTGATGCCTTCGAGCAATGCTTCGGAATCGATCAGGGCACCTCTGGATGTGTTGATGAGTACAACGCCTTTCTTCATTTTCGCGATGGTATCACTGTTGACCATGTGCCTGTTCTCTTCGGTGAGCGGGCAGTGGAACGATATGATGTCACTTCTCTCCCAAAGCTCGTCGAGCGTTACATATTCGATGCCGGAATCAGCTGCGGGGAACTTGTCGTAAGCGATTATGTTCATTCCGAATCCGCGGCAGATGTCTATGAAGATCCTGCCGATCTTGCCCGTACCGATGACGCCGACCGTCTTGCCGTGAAGATCGAATCCCGTGAGGCCGTTGAGGCTGAAGTTAAAGTCTTTGGTGCGGATGTATGCTTTGTGGATCCTTCTGATAGATGTCAGCAGGAGTGCCATTGCGTGTTCTGCGACAGCGTAAGGGGAGTAGGCGGGAACGCGCACGATGTGGACTTTTCCGTAAGCATATTCGACGTCGACGTTGTTGTATCCTGCGCATCTTAACGCGATGAGTTTTACACCGAGCTCTTGGAGCTTGTCGATGACGTCCCTGTTGATGTCATCGTTTACGAAAACGCACACTACGTCGCATCCTTCGGCGAGCTTTACCGTGTCTGACGTAAGTCTTGTCTCAAGAAATGTGATATCAAATTCGCCGTCTGCGTTTGATTCTATGAACGACTGCTTGTCGTAATCTTTGGCGTCGAAAAACGCGATTTTTAACTTATCCATCTTTATTCTCCTTCCCGCGAAAACATATTCCAACTCTTATATTCTACTCTTCGCCGGCAAGGGTTAGTTAATTGTTTTTAACCTGCCGCGAGATCTTCCAGGTAATTTTTTAAGATCGGCTTCGGCATTGCGCCCGTTACCCTGTCAACGACCTTGCCGTCCTTGATGAAGACGAAGCTCGGGATGCTCTGCACGCCGAATCTCATTGCGAGGTCGCTTTCCTCGTCGACGTTGATCTTGCCGATCTTTACCCTGCCTTCGAAATCCTTTGCGAACTCCTCGACAACGGGTGACATCATGCGGCAGGGACCGCACCACTCTGCGTAGAAATCAATCATGACGGGAACGTCACTTTTGATAACCTCATCTGTAAAATTGTTTTCATTAAATCTGTATTCCATGTTGAACCTCCTTATTCTCGGGTTGCCTTTGATACTTCAAGTATATCTGGTATAATTTTCGTATCAAGTACGCAGAATATATTGACCTGGTACGGTTTTTCTTACCGTCAGGTTTTCGAGAGAGAAGAAGGAGAATAACTATGGGCAAGAAAGAAGTCTTATGTGAAGATATCGCCGGCAAGGGCTGCGGCTTAAAGCGCGTGCTTGACCTCATCGGTGGCAAGTGGAAAGTCCTGATCCTCTGCCTCATCGACCAGAAGGAAGTCGTAAGATACGGCGAACTTCGAAGGGGAATCTACGGTATCACCAACACGATGCTCGCGACGTCCCTCAAGGAAATGGAGACCGACGGCATGGTCTTAAGGACCCAGTACGACGAGATGCCGGTCCGCGTCGAATATAGGCTCACCGACAGAGCGAAAAGCATCATCCCCATCCTTCTTGAGCTGAAGAAGTGGGGAGAAGCGAACATGGAGTAAACGTCGGAACCCGCACTAAATAATAACAGCACAAAACTAAGAGGATGCCTTCCGCGAGACATCCTCTTCCAACAATCTTAACCTTCCTCTTATTTCTTAATTGAGCTGACAAGCCTGCCTGCTTCTTCTGGCGGCATCGGCTTGCCCCATACGAATCCCTGGATGTAGTCGCAGCCGATCTTCTTTAAGACTTCGACCTGGTCGGGGGATTCGACACCTTCTGAGATTACCTTAAGGTGGAGTATGTGGCCGATCGAGATGATCATGGCGACATACTGCTTTGAAGATTCGCTCATGTTCATCTGGTCTATGAATGCCTTGTCGATCTTAAGGAGATCTGAAGGGAAATTATTCAGGTAACTGAGTGACGAATATCCTGTGCCGAAATCGTCGATCGCAACCTTCAAGCCCATCGCCTTGATCTCGTTGATGCGCTGCAGGGCCTTTTCTGCGGAGTCGATCATGATGGACTCCGTGATCTCGATCTCGACGCGCTCTGGAGCGATGTTGTGGGCCTTGAGGATATTCTTTATGTCTTCGATGAATGTGTTCTTCATCAGGTGTCTTACGGATACGTTGACACTCATCATGATTTCCGTGCCGGTCTCACGGGTGATCTTATCAAGGAATTCCATCGAGAGCTCGAAAACGCGCATGTCGATCCTGTCCACAAGACCGGTCTTCTCTGCGACCGGAATGAAATCGGTAGGGCTGATGAATGAACCGTCGTCATCCTTCATTCGTGCAAGCGCCTCAAAGCCTCTGAGGTTATGGTTGATGTCATACTGCGGCTGGAGATTGAAGAAGATCTTGTCGCTGTTTAAAGCGGTACGGATCTTGCGCTCTATCTCAAGAGTTCTCTCAAAATTCAGGACATCGGGCGTGAATCTTGAGATCCTGCTGCCGCTGCCGGCCTTCTTTACTTCGTGCAGGGCTGCGTCTGAAAAAAGATAGATATTCTCAATAACGTCACTGTCTTCGGGGAAGAAGGAGTAACCGAAGCATGCTGTCAGATAGTAGTCGCAGTCGTCGATCGTGATCTTCTTTTCGAGCACTTCGCGGTATGCGTTGATAGTATTCTCGATCTCTTCAACAGAAGGATATTCGCTGATCACGATCAGGAACTCATCGCCTGAATTTCTTGCAACGAAATCGACTGTCTCAGTGCTGAGGGAGTTAGCGAGTTCCTTCCATCTTCTTGCAACTTCCTTCAGGACCTGGTCGCCCGTGTCGTGACCCATTGTATCGTTGATGCTCTTGAAGTCGTTCAGGTCGACTGAGACGAGAACGAAAGGCTCGCCGCGTTTCTGGAGATCTGTAAGGAGCTCGTTGCATGCGAAGCGGTTAGGAAGTCCCGTGATCCTGTCAGTAACGGCCTGCTCACGGATGCTCTGCTGGTAATTCAAGACCTTCTTGTAAGTGAAATGGATTATGGAGATCGCTCCGATGATAAGTACGCTGGAGAATAAACCCGGAAGCGAGTGCAGGTTGCCGCGCACGAAAATGTTGATGATCATTAAAGGGGACTGCAGGATGATCGCAGCCATCGATACTATATAGCCGACTCTGCGGAACAGCATGACGAGGCAGATTATGCAGATGTATCCGAGCATTGAGAAAACACCGGTGAAGGAATTATAACTGATCATCTGGCCGCCGATTGCTATGGAGCCCTGCATCACCGACGTTCTCGTCGTAAGGAATGATGCTATGGCATAAAGCAGCACAAGAAGAATGAAAGCACTCTTCGGCGCCTCTTTGTTAAGAGAGAGGTTTTTAAGAGTCTTATCGATATTGCTGTTTCTTTTTACCATCAGAACTTCACCCTGAGACGAGATTACGAGATATTAACGTCATTATATCAGGGCGAAAAGCATATAACTTGCACGAAAGTGTTACCTGCGTGTCTAAAATGATGAAACTCTGTAAATATTCAGTTAACGTTACTGCCAGGATTTTCTGTATTCCCTTGGCGATTTCTCGAAAAATTTCCGGAAGGTCTCAGACATGTAGCTGACTCCTCCAAAGCCCGTCCTGGCAGCGATCTCAGACATGGACATATTCCCGGAACGCAGTAATTCAGCCACTTTGCGGCTCCTGAAGTGCATCAGGTAATTGATCGGCGATTCGCCGACATACTGGTGGAAAAGCGTGTTGCACAAGGACTTGCTGACGTTGCCGCTTGCCGCGATGTCGCCCAGAGTGATCTGTTCCTGGTAATTATTGGATATGAAATGCATCATCGTCTTGAACGGCTGCATCCTAGGATCTGACACGGTCTCTTCTTTTGTCGCGCCCAGATATTCGGCCTGTTTTCTGATGATGTCCCATATCTGATAGAACTGCATCGTGATCGCAAACGGATTGTGCCTTATTTTGGGAAGGTCATAAACAAGGTTTCTTATCTGTTCCGTATATTCGTTTATATAACGGAATCTCAAATAAGGGATTTCCGGATTATCAGTTATTGGCTTTATAGCCTGCATCTCGACTGCAACCGAGTTTGCAAGAATGCGCGGATTGATTATCGCGATGACATACTTTGCAACCTCACCCACGCACAGGTTGTAGTGGATCTGGTTGGAGTTTACGACTATCGTATCTCCGGCGTTGAGCAGTAATTCCCTGCCGTTTACGAAGTAGGCGACCTTGCCTTCCTTAATGGTCATGATCTCAATGTCTTCGTGGTAGTGCGGCACGCCTTCCCATGTGACTTTGGGCGCGATCCAGCCGTCGTAGATATACGAAGGAAAGTTCGGATCGTCGTAGTTTATTATCTCTGAGCCGTCATCACGCTTTACGATGAGACCCATCACTTCTTTTTTCATAACAATATTTCTCCAAAATCCCGAAAACTATAACAATATTCCATCTGCGTGGAAGATAGTTATAAAAACAAGACACTTATGCACTGTTTTTGCATGTCTACTCACAATATACTTGCAATCAAACAAAAAAGGAAGAGGAAATTTCATATGAGCAACGAAGCAGTAATAATGACTAACGTATGCAAAGACTTCAAGGTGCTCAACCGCCATGAAGGCCTTAAGGGAAGCATAAGGGACTTGTTTTCGAGAGACTATAAAACTGTCTCCGCGGTAAAGGACGTAACGCTTACGGTTAACAGGGGAGAGATCATCGGATACTTAGGTCCTAACGGCGCAGGCAAGTCCACCACGATCAAGATGATGACTGGCGTTCTTGAGCCGACATCAGGCGAGATACTCGTCAACGGTAAAGTCCCTTATAAGAACAGGACGGAAAACTGCGAGAACATCGGCGTTGTTTTCGGACAGCGAAGCCAGCTCTGGTGGTCGCTCCCGCTGATCGAATCATTTAAGCTCCTTCGCGATCTCTACATGGTTCCGCAGAAGGAATACGAGGAAATGATCGAGCTTTACCGCTCTCTCGTCGACATCGAGCCGATCCTGCACAAGCCCGTAAGACAGATGTCTCTGGGCCAGAGGACATTAAGCGACATTCTCGCTGCGTTCCTGCATAATCCGGCGATCGTATTTCTCGATGAGCCCACGATCGGTCTTGACGTCTCAATGAAGGCAAAGATCAGGGAACTCATTCTCGGTCTTAATAAAGAGAAAAATACAACCGTAATCCTCACCACCCACGACATGGGCGACGTCGATGCGCTTTGCAAGAGGATCGTCATCATCGACAAGGGTACGAAGATCTACGACAACGACATCGATCACCTGAAGAACTATTTCGGTTCTTACAGGACATTGAAGCTCAAGCTCGCTGACGATTCATGGGAAGAATACCTGATCGATGAGAAGACCACGGATGTCATGGACGTCATCATGGAAAAGCAGAAGGAAAAGAAGATAAAGGACGTTAAGATCCTTGAGATCTCCACAGAGGAAGTCATCAAGAAGATCTACGAAGGGGGTACAAAATGAATCCCAAAAGGCTGTTATCAATAACAAGGGCCGGGATAATGGAGTCACTGCATTTCAGGCTCGGCATCTTTGTTACTCTTTTCGCGAACCTGATCTACCTGGTTCTCGTTTACTACCTCTGGAAAGCCATCTACGATTCATCAGGCACCGACGTAGTAAACGGCATGACCTTCAACGACACCATGATCTACCTGATCCTCGCGACCGCATTGTTCAACTTCCTGGAAATGTTCGTCGTCTGGGACATGAGCAGATCCATCCAGTCGGGCAAGATAGTTCTGGACCTGCTTAAACCGATGAGGTTCCGCAAATACACTTTCTGGTCGTACACGGGCAACCACGTCGTCCAGTTCGTCCTGACCTTCATCCCGACATTCATCGTCGTCATGATCGTCACCAAGGGCGCAATACCTATGGGTCTTAACCTTGTATGGTTCCTGATCGCAACGGTTTTCGCGCTCATCATTAACTACAACATCGAGATGCTGGTCGCTCCGATATGTCTTTTCACAGAATCAACGTGGGGCATCAACATCGTAAAGGAAACGATCGTATTGCTGTTGTCAGGTGCTACGATCCCGCTGGCTTTCTTCCCTGAGAAGGCGAGGATCATCGTATCGTATCTGCCTTTCAGAGCAGTCTACGACATACCGCTCTCGATCCTGCTCGGCAAGAGCGGATCTGACAGCTGGCAGGGCCTGCTGCAGCTTTTCGGACTGCAGCTCATATGGCTCGTCGTGCTTACGGTCGCGGGCAACTTATTCTGGAATTGTGCGGTGAAGAAAGTCACCGTGAATGGAGGCTGACATGCGCAAAAGAGGACTGAAATTTTACGCGAGAATGTACCGCAAGATTCTCGTTCAGGACCTGAAGAGCAAGATGAGTTACCGTGCGGATTTCGTCATCTCGACGTTCGGCATGATAATGACGAATCTGTCAGGTTTTGTCACCTTCATGATCCTGTTCCACAACTTCCCGACGATCAACGGCTGGGACTACCACCACATGCTGTTCCTGTACGGTTTTTCGCTGGTCGCACTGACACCCGTCCAGTGCTTCTTCGACAACAACTGGAACCTGCGTTTCATGGTCCAGAGCGGCGACTTCATCAAGTACTGCTTCAGGCCGGTCAACGTGTTCTTCTACTTCATCTCTGAAGTGTTTGACGTCAAAGGCCTGGGCCAGCTCGCTTTCGGTATCGGCACGATCATTTACGCATGGATCAAGCTCGGAATCCCGGTAACGCCTCTCATCATCCTGAAGCTTATCGTGTTCCTGCTGACCGCGTCCCTGTTCATGATCGCCCTGATGAACTTTGCAGCCGCAACATGCTTCTGGATCAAGGGCTCCGGCTACGTAATGGTAATCATGTTCCGCTTCAAGGACTTCGCGAAATACCCATCGTCGATCTTCGAAGGGATCTTCAAGATCATCTTTACGTTCATCATCCCGATCGCGTTCATCGCCTTCTACCCGAGCCTCGTCATCCTGACTCCGGACAACGTCCCGCTGCTGTCATGGATCTCGCCCCTCTACGGCCTGATCTTCGTATTCCTGAGCTACAAGTTCTGGATGCTGGGCGTTCGCAAATACGACTTTACGGGTTCATAATTATTTAGGAAATCGCACACTGTACGCTAACCTTTTTCGGAGGTATCGAAAATGAATGACTTAGTAATGATAATCAAAACTGCAGTTGTCCCTAACTTCATCAACATAAGGACATCAATAAAGACTTACGACAGAGATGCAATCATCTGCGGCGCGCCCTGCTGGCGCTGGGTATATCACGCGCTCCATTCTGCAGACAAATGGTTCATCAATCCCAATGTCTATGAAGAGCCCTCCTTCCACGAAGAAGGCATGGACAACCCTGACAATCCGACATCCGTCGTGCTCTCTGACGAGCAGCTTCTTGAGTATCTCGATCACGTTGAGAAGAAGACTTTGTCTTACCTCGATTCGCTCACAGATGACATGCTCTATGAGCATCCCGAGAACTGCCGCTTCACGCGCATGGAACTCGTTCTCCGCCAGTTCCGCCACCTGCCTTTCCACACGGGCATGTTAAACGGCCAGACAGCTTTGAGTACAGGCTCTTTCCCGGTCTGGGTATCTGATGCGGACAAATTCATCGACGACGGCATCTTCTTCGGCCGCTACCGCGAAGGCCAGACCAAGATCTGATTTTTATCTGTTTTTTCTGTACGCCCTCTTTAATGAATCCCTGAGATTTACCTGCTAAAATCTGTTTTCCCGGTTTTAGCAGGTAAGGGGATCCTGAAATTTACTTACAAATTTTCGATTTTAGCAGGTAAGCAGCCCCCAAAATTTACTTACCAATTTTCGATTTTCCGATTCTGGTAAGTAAAGTGTGGGGGTATATAGCCCTTCATCTGTTTCATCTGAGTGCGAAAAGCTGCCGGGCAGGCTTGATCTCCATGTTTTCCAGGCTCGAAAAGTCCTTCTGAGCCATAAAAAGCTGTCTTCAAGCCGATATCGCGGCAAAATTTACTTACCAATTTTCAATTTTCCGATTTTAGTAAGTAAATTTGTTTTCGAAAACGTCAATATACCCCCTGGGGGTATGCGGTTCGACATGTGTTTGAAAAGGTATGCAACTCAATATATGTTTGTAAACGCATGCAGCTCAAATGAAATGAACCCCCAAAGTTATGATCAGCTTCCGGGTTCACTTCAAAACAACTCCTGGTATTTGACAAAACCCGTCTACTCGTACTAAAATGACACCGAGTCATTTTTACAAAGGCGCAGAACAAGATGCAGCGCAAGGCGGAGGAAAACATGCCCAAAGTCAGTGAAGAATACTATAAGAACAAACGTAAAGAGATAGTCGATGCGGCATACCGCGTGTGCACCAGAAAGCCGATCTCATCTGTTGAGATGAAGGACATCATAGAGGAGACGGGCTTTTCGCACGGGGTCGTATACAGGTATTACAAAGATCTCGATGAAGTCTTGAAGGACCTCGTCATCACGATTAATGAGAACAATAAGATCGACGATAAACTCGATGCGATATTGAGCAGGGCGAAGACGGACAAATGGGAGAAGACAATTTATGAGATCTGCTCAATGCAGGCTGACTACATGAAGGAAGTCGGAACGGATCTTCTTAAGGTGTCGATCTACAGCGACATGCTCGCGATGACTGATCCTGAAAGAGCGATGAGCATCGCGCAAAGGCTTGGAAAAGATGAGCAGAGCCCGCTGCTTTACGCGACCGTGGCAACCGAGAAATTCCTCAAAGAGATCGTACAGAAGAACAAGTTAAAGCCAAAAACTTCAATCGATGAGATCATTCAGTTCATGATCGTAAATTACCATGGCATCCAGACAGGATACGTGCTCTCGGAATGCTTTAAGGTTCCGCATATTGAAGGCAAGTACAAGCCTGAAGACATGTTTAAAAATCTCGCAAAGGCAGTGATTCTCATGATGGGCGGAAAAGCATAAGAAAAAGGCATAAGAAAAGGTCAAAAAAGGAATAAAAGGATGGTATAAGGAAATGATCTTCCACACATACGGGAATAAGGAAAACAGTGCAGTGATATTCATCCACGGAATGTTCACGCCGTATAGCATCTGGAACAAGGCGGTACAGGCATACGCGGGCGAACATTATGTGATCGTGCCGGAATTAGACGGTCACACAGAAGATGAGGCGAGTACGTTCATAAGTGTTGATGACGAGGTGAAAAAGTTAGAAGGATTTATCAGCAGCGAACTGAACGGGAAAGTGTATCTTTTAGCTGGGCTGTCGATGGGCGGAAGGATCGTATCTAAACTTGCGAAAAGCACTGCCATAAAGATCGAAAATCTCGTCATAGACGGCGCGCCGCTCATGAAAGTAAACGGCATCTTAAAGAGCATTATGAGGAACAATTACAAGGCCATCTTAAAGAAATCGAAAGCGCGTGATCCTAAAGTTAAAGCATCCTTCGAAAAAGACTTTCTGCCTGGAGAATACTGGAATGAGTTCCTGAAGATCGCAGACAACATGAGCATAGAGACAATAGACAACATTATCGATACTATATTCAAGCCGTTTGAATTCATTAAGTATCCGGACGATATGAGAATACTTTTCATGCATGGCACAAAGGGAAATGAATCGGTCGCAAAAAAAGGCGCGCTTAAGATGAAAGAAATGAATCCGAAGATGGAGATAAGAAGCTTTGACGGTCTCGCGCATGCTGAACTTGCGTGCTTTAAACCGGAACAATGGATAAGGGAAATAAGGGAGTTCACAAAGTGATCGATTACATCAGAGAAAACTTAAGTTATTATCCGATCTACTTCAGGCTTCTTTTCAAAACGAAGAAGGAATTTACGCCTGAACGCGTGGATTACGGGACAGATAAAGAACAGTATTTTCTGTACTATGAGCCGAAGGAAAGAGTGAGTGACAAGATAGTCATATGGATTCACGGCGGCGGCTGGAATGCGGGAAATCCCAAGTTCTTTGACTACGTCGGACAGTATATGGCAAGGACAGGATACCGCTTCGTCTCAATAGGTTACAGACTGTCGCCGAAGAATAAATATCCGGCGCAGATTATAGATGTCTGCAACGCTTACAATGCGGCAATAAAATATCTGAATGACAAGGGGATCGACACATCGAAAGTGATCGTCTCCGGACCTTCTGCGGGAGCGCATCTTTCATCGATTCTCTGCTACAGCAAAAAGGTTCAGGACGAGTATAAAGTCGATGTCTCAAACGTCATCGGATACATAGGCGTCGGAGGTCCGTACAGCTTCAGGAAGAGCCAGTCGATGACGCTCAAGATGCTGCTGGGAATGCTCTTTGCAAAGGGCTATGACCGCACGGAAGCTGAGCCGTGGTCGCTCATGACAAAGAATCACATTCCGATGCTGCTTATCCAGAGCAGGCACGATGGTCTTATTGAATTTGAGTGTGCGGAAGATCTTGCCGGCAAGGCGGAGATAGTCGGCAACAGCTGTGAGATCTATGAGGTCGAAGAAAAGAGAAATACGCATTCATGGTATACGGCGGGTTATTTTCTTTTCGACCGCAACGAGAGTAAAACGCTCGATAAGTATATGACATGGCTCGAAAATGCCTGAAATAAAGTAAAGGTTTTGTCTAAGAAAATTAACACTGAGTAAACACCTGCAAAATCTCCGTGATGTAAGATGAAAAATATCCTGCAGAACCGGGGAACAGACATGATCTCATTTCTCGTTGCATTGCTCGTGCTTCTCATAGGCTTTTTTACCTATGGAAAAGTGGTCGAAAAGATCTTCGGACCGGACGACCGCAAGACTCCCGCCATTGAGATTAATGACGGCGTTGACTGCATGCCTGTGAAGACATGGAAAGCGCTTCTTATCCAGCTTCTGAATATTGCGGGAACGGGACCTATCTTTGGCGCGCTGATGGGCGCATGCTTCGGACCGGTCGTATTCTTATGGATCGTATTCGGTTCTATCCTGGGAGGCGCAGTTCATGACTACATGAGCGGCATGATCTCAGAGCGTCACGGCGGCGCATCTATCGCCGAACTTTCCGGAATTTATCTCGGAAAACCCGCACTATATTTAATGAGAGTATTCTCGATCCTGCTGCTTCTTTTGACCGGAACGGTTTTCGTAAATTCTCCTGCTTCGCTCATTGCAAGACTCACGCCCGCATCTCTTGGTGAGACATTCTGGATAATCGTTATCCTCATCTACTATATCGCGGCAACGCTCCTTCCGATCGACAAGGTGATCGGCAAACTCTATCCCATATTCGGAGTCATCCTGATCGTCATGGCAGTAAGCATTGCGGGAGCGATGATGATCCTTCCGCAGTACACGATCCCTGAGATCTCTTTGGAAAATCTCCATCCTGATAATCTCCCTGTCTGGCCGTTCATGTTCATCACGGTTGCATGCGGAGCGATATCAGGATTCCACGCAACGCAGTCGCCCATGATGGCCAAGTGCATCAAGTCCGAAAAGAACGGCAGGACCGTCTTTTACGGCGCCATGATAATCGAAGCGGTCATCGCTCTTGTATGGGCTGCAGCAGGTGTTGCTTTCTACGGCGGCACACAGATGTTAGGCGAAGCCTTATCCGGAACCGGACAGTCCGGAACAGTATATGAGATCAGCCAGACAATGCTTGGATCTGTAGGCGGAGTACTTGCGATAATCGGCGTAGTCGTATGCCCGATCACATCAGGTGACACTGCATTCAGAAGCGCAAGACTCATACTTGCCGAATGGACAAAGCTCGATCAGAAGAAGATCCGCAACAGACTCCTTATCACGATACCTCTTCTTGCTGTCGGCGCGGTTCTCACGCAGCTCGATTTCAATGTCCTCTGGAGATACTTCTCGTGGAGCAACCAGACGCTCGCCATGATCTCGCTCTGGGTTGCGACCGCATATCTCCTCCGCAACGGCAAGCACAAAGCTTCAAGCATTATCACGGCGATTCCCGCAACCTTCATGAGTGCGGTAACCCTGACCTATATTCTCATGGCTCCCGAAGGCTTTAAGCTGTCTTCGGCAATCGCATATCCCGCAGGAATTATTTTCGCTTCTGCGCTCTTATTGGTATACTTGGTCAGGTGTGTACGAACAAAACGTGCACAGGGGATAAACTAAGTAAAAGAGGTAGAACATGAATAAATCATCCAGAAATCTCGGAGCAGTACTGGCAGTATTGGTCCTGCTTCTCCTGATCGCAGGTTTGGTCTTTGTCGTAGTTACGGTCTATAAAGACCCGCTCCAGGCTGAGATCGCTTCACAGGAAAGCTCTGCGATGGAGTCCACTACTCAGACTTCAGAGACAGAACCCGTGTATGTCGCTCCCAAGAGGATTGCTCTTTTCGAGACGGCAGACATCAACGGATATCTCATGAACACGACAAGCGGCGATCCCGAGACATTCGAGTACAGACTTGCATATGTTGCAAAGGTCGTTGAGAACGCGCGTGAGTCTGAAGATTTTGACGACGTCATCCTCATCGACGGCGGCGACATTTATGCCGGCACACCCGTGTCCGACTATACGGGCGGCGCTGCACTGAGAGCTGCGGTCGGCCTCATGGGTTACGACGCGGTATCTCTCGGACACAGCGACTTTGCAAAAGACATTTCAGAATATGCGGCAGACACATTCTGCACGGTTCCCGCATACGAGTTCGGCGACTACACCGGCGACCCTGAAGTTCCGGTCATCTGCGCCGACATCTGCTATTCAAACAACCATTCAAGAACTCTCTTTACAAAGGATTACGTCATCGTCGAAAAGGCCGGCTGCCGCATCGCGCTGATCGGCTACATTCCCGATTTTTCAGACGAGATATTATCTGAGAATTTCCAAGACTACGAGATCCATGCTGACCTCGAAGAGTTCTCTTCACGCATCAAGGACATCAAGGAAGGCGAGAAGCCTGATGCCACCATCGTCGTAACTCATTCCGACCCTGCTGAACTTGCAGCAGCACTTGGCGAAGGCGAAGTTGACCTCGTTGCAGGCGCAGGTGCCAACAACGGAATCTTTGGTGTTGCAGACAACGGCATCGCTTATGTCGAAGGCGGCGAAAAGGCTTCAGGCTACGCCAGCGCAACCCTCGTCATCGCATCCGACGGAACCGTTACGATCGAGAATCCCAAGTACACTTCCATCATCGATACTCCCGAGCGTCTCTACGACACGTCTGCAAATGCAGGCATGTTCGCTGCTGACGTCTTGAAGCTCTCACACGATTCATGGGATGCAATAAGCGAGCAGATGAATGAAGCTCTGGGTTACACAGACGTTAACATTGAGCACGACGGCTTTGTCGACGACAGATCGACAACTGGCGGCAACTTCGTAACCGGCCTTATGCTCTCATACACAATGGAAGACGGCGTCGATGCGGCATTCACATATTCAGGCGGAATCTGCACTGACTTCGAAGTTGAAGACGGCGGCATCAACGAGATCTCCGTCGGCGACATCTATGCGCTCGCACCTTATAACGATTACTGGTTGATCTACGACGTTTCAGGCCAGGAACTCGTCCAGCTCCTTATAGACGGCTTCACGAATCCCGAATATGGCGACCAGGTATCAGGCCTCACATTTGAGTACAACAACAACGGCACTGTCGAAAACCCTGACATCGAGATCGTCAGCATCACATTGAAGAGCGGATCAAAGGTCGATCTCACCGGCACTGACGAGACATACCGCATCGTTATCTCAAGCCACTGCGCATATCTGCCGGGAAGCATTTTCGAGGACAAGGAACCCGTTCATTCCGAACTCGAAGCACCTGTCGATAACCAGGCGATCATCAGCATCCTGCGCGACAGACGCGACAGGGGAGACATCCATATCTCTGTAAATACAGATTCAAGATGCACATGCCTTAACGCTGACAGTGTGCCTTCTGAAAACGCCGCACCCGCCACGACCACTGAAACCACTGAGACTTCAGAGACGACGGAAACTACAGAGACAGAAGCTGCCGGGACGGACGAGACCACAGAGACTACTGAGACCACGGCGGATTAATGTACATTGATCAGGAGTTATAAATGAGCGACAACGGGAAGAACCAGGAGATGCTTGAGCAGTTAAAAGGCACGGATGACAAGAAGAAATCCAAGAAGCAGACCAACGGCGACGGACACGTTCTTACACCTGCAGAGATCAAGCGTCAGGAACTTTTCGATGAGAAAGAAAAAGAGATCCTTGCAAAAGGTTATAAGCGCAAAGACATTATCACAACTGTTCTTAAGGCCAACTTCGTTGGCATCCTTTTGACGCTCCCTTTTGTATTTCTGGTAGTCGGCGGGTTCGTCCTCAAAAACGGGTTCTTTAATATCGACTCGGCGATCAATGAAAATCCTGTCATGTATTTTGTTAAGCTCGCGATAATCATGGTCGCAACAGGACTTCTTGCTGTCGTTCACGAGAAGATCCACGGGTGGTTTTGGACCATCGGCGCTGAGAACGGTTCAAAGGACATCGAGTTCGGTTTCCAGAAAGAGACCCTCACGCCTTACTGCACATGCAAATCACCGCTCACTAAGAAAATGTATATCTTAGGCTCTATGATGCCCATGACGATCCTCGGTGTCGTGCTCGGCATCGTATCCATCTTCGTCGGCAGCTGGGTGGTTCTCGCGATCGCAGTGCTCCAGATCATCGGAGGCTCAGGCGACATCCTTATCACATCAATGCTCCTGCGCTATGACACTAAGGACAAGGACGTCATCCTCATCGACCATCCCACAAAGATCGGCCTTGTCGCTTTTGAAAAAGACAAAGAAACAGCCCCCAAAACTGAGGGCTGATAAAGTCTTAATCTGTCCGGTCCGGATCACTTAAGTACGATCACTTAAGCTTGTAAACTTTCCAAAGCGATTCCAGTGATGCTCCGTTTTGGAGGTCTACCATAGTGTTGCCTTTGAAAGCTGCTGTAGTGATGTCGGTAATTGTCCGTTCGTCAACGTCCCAGACTTCGATAATAGTGTAAGAATCAAATGTTGCAATCTGAATCTCGATGTCGCCGGTGTAGTAAACGTCCATCTTTTTCAGATACTTGATGAGCTGATCTACATCATAGGTTTCCTTATCGTACTGGCTTTCCGTAAATACCCACTTTGAAGCGTTGCTGGACTTTGCTTCAGCCGTAAAACTATAAGTGGTCTGATTGATCAACGTATAATCGCCGCTTCTTCCCACAAGATTGTCAAAGCGGTCTTCGTGTACCTTTTGTACTGTTGTACCGTCGAGCAAAAAGTAAGCTCTGTATGCAGCAACCAATCCGTTATCTTCTCCGCACATCAGCAAATAAGCCGGCTTGGAATTCGAGCCGCATGATGCAACCATCAGGCACAAGATGGACAGTATTGAAATGATACTTACTATCTTGGTAATCCGTGTTTTCATAATCCGCCTCCGCAAAAAATGCACCGTTTGATAAAGCCGGTCAAAAACCGTCAGTCAAACGTGAATGTATCGAAAACAGCTCTCGTCTCGCCATTCTCCGTTACGAACTCAAAGTATACGGCATGCTTTCCCGTGATCTTCCCGTCAAGCCCGAAAACGATCTCTTTGACGTCCTCTTCAGCCGCCTTCGTTGCAACAACTTTGCCATCGTAAGAATCAAGCCTGATGCTTACCTTGAATCCCTTCGGGAAGTCGCCCGTAATAGTAGCTTTGGATGCGCCCCCGTTTCCGAAATTCAGGTATCTGAAACCGATCGTCGCACCGCTCTGGATATCAACAACAGGTGCGGAATTGCCCTCATAAACAGGTTTAATATGAGCACGCCTTACATCCTTGTTAGTACCCTCAGCGTTATCAAGATAATTGTGCTTTCCGGTACCGTCGTACATGTGGCATGTGTAGCCTGCAGATATGATCGCGAAAGCATCAAGTCCGTCCTTGTAAAAGCCCTGTGAAGTCATGACGACAACATCAGACTTAACAGGCTCGCCGTCCTCGTATTCGATCTTTCCGATATAGATCTTTCCATCCTTGCCGACAGCAACGTCAACCGGCTCGACCATTGCCTGTCTTGCGTATTCGTCGCAGCCCGTCTGCCTGTGATAGAAAACATACCACTGGTCATTGATCTTCATCAGTGAACCGTGATTGTTGCCCCACTGATATGTCATTATGCCGTCGCCGTCAGGTCCGGTGATAATCTCACCGCCATTGAAGCTGATGTCGCCGCCTTCCTTGTAATCGCCCAGAGGAGAATCGCTCCACTTGTAGCTCAAGAAACCATTGCAGCTTCCCATTACGCCCAGCTCAGGCTTGCGGTATTCATAACGCTTTGAGTAAACGAAAACATACTTGCCGTTGACTTTTCGCGGGCTGGACGCCTCAAAGAAACCATCCTCGGGAATAACGTGTCCGTCATCTTCCTTGATCCAGAAAGGCTTCGAGTGACCGATGATGTGCCTCCTGATAGTCTCCTTCTTGATCGTAGCCATGTCATCATTAAGCTCAGCCGCATGGCACTCGCAGAAACCCCAGAACGCATAGACCTTGCCGTCGTCATCAACGAGGATGCCCGGATCGAATCCGAGCTCAGTCTTAACGGGATCAGTGAAAGGACCCCAAGGTGTTTTCGAAGTTACGAGCATGATCGAAGAACCTCTGTTCTCCGCAGCATACATATAGAAAGTATCGCCCTTCTGGACAACGTCGGGTGCATAAAGGTCGCCCCCGTCAGAAGCCGTGTAGCAGACGCCGTGGCATGTCCAGTTCGTGAGGTCATCCACGGGCGCAGACCATACAACATAATCGGGTCCGCAGTAGTCAGTCTTCTTGGTATCGTGCGATCCGTAAAGATAAATGCGGGTCTCGCCGTTATAAGTAAATACTCTCGGCTCGCCATCGGGAACGTGCTCCCAAAGCGGCATGTACGGATTCGCGCCTGTAACTATAGTTTTCTTGTCCATGGTATACCTCTCTTGATCAGATAATTAATGCTACAACATTGATAATAAATATCAATAGACGAGCGAGTTTGGAAAGTTGTGGGAATTAGTGATTGTATGCAGTAGCACCTGAAGGCTTCACCGTCAATGGACGCAGGCTTGCCTTTGGCACCATTGACTGCTCGCCTTTACAGGTGCTGAATTAGTGTTCAAGAGGTCGGATTCTCCGACCTCGCATCTATAGATGCCGGTCTTTAAGACTATCGCTGCAATATGACAATCCCATAAAAAGTTGAGACTAGTCTCAATTTTAGGTCCAAAGTCTCAATCTGCTCCAAATCTATTGAAGTTTCCCATGCACGCTTTTATAGTGCGGGTAATGTTGGGATGCGTTACTTACCAAAATCTGTTTTTCGCTTTTTGGTAAGTAAAAAAACGCACTTTAACTGATGCTTTCAAAAAGTCTTACTTACCAAAAATGAATATTGGTTTTTTGGTAAGTAAAATAGCTCGCTTTTGTATTCGTTTTCGCAAGAATTTACTTACCAAATATAGATTTTCTCAAATTGGTAAGTAATTCCTTCGTTTCTGATTATAGTTTTCGAGTTTTTTTACTTACCAAATTACGAAAATGCGTTTTTTGGTAAGTAAATGGAAAGGAGATGAAAATATATGACTAAAGATCACCGCTATGAGTTGTTAAGCTCTGAAGAAATTTTCAAAAATCTTGAGGCTCGCAAGTTCAATATAGAGAAACACATTTCCCGAGTTAAGAAAAGGATTGATAATGCGCCTCCGGGAACGCTTCGAGTTGCTAAAAGCAACTCCCATGATCAATTCTTCCAGCGACGCAGTCCTTACGACAACCCCGGCGCCTACATCTCGCGAAAAGACAAAACCTTAGCTGCCAGGCTTGCCCAAAAAGACTACGACATCAAGCTGCTCGAGGTGCTGAAGCAGCAGCAGAAAACAATCGACAGGTTCCTTAAGGACTTTGACCCTGATGCGGCAAAGCAGGTTTACGAGAAGCTTAACAGCACGAGAAAGCTCCTGGTCACACCCGAATTCATAAGTGATGAGGAATACGTAAAGCGGTGGATGAGCGTGCCGTATACGAGGCCGCCGTTCAAAGAAAATACACCTGAATACTATACGGCAAAGGGCGAGCGCGTGAGGTCGAAGTCGGAGATACTGATCGCTGATGCGCTTTTCAGGCACAACATTCCGTACAGGTGCGAGTTCCCGGTGTATAGCGGAGGGGTCATTTTCGCGGCGCCGGATTTCAATTGCATGAATGTGAGGCTGAGAAAAGAGTACTACTGGGAGCATCTGGGCAAGATGGGCGATGAGGAGTACATGGATAATAACAAGGACAAGCTGGATAAGTACGCTCTGGAGCCGGACTTCGATGAGACGAAGCTGATCATTACCATGGAGACGGGCAGCAAGCCGCTGAATACAAAAGTTGTCGAGGAGAAGATCCGGAAGTACCTGCTGTAAAAAACAGAAGGATCTGCTGAAAAAACAAGGAAATGCCTGCCGCAGAAGTTAGTTTGTTCTAACTGTATAAAAATAGAGGGAATCAACATAAAGTTAGATTGTGCTAACTGTCAATACCGACCATTTATACCCGAGTATATAATAAAGTCGAAAATTGGTAGAGGTGTCAATGCTGTGCGGGACTGGGCCCGAAGTCAGGACTTTTGCAGGCGTTGACGGCGGGGGGGACACATATGACATTAAGAGAACTCAAAGCAGGGCAGAGTTGCAGAGTAGTATCGGTTGGCGGCGAAGGGGCGCTGCGCCAGCATTTTCTCGATATGGGAATCATTCCCGGCGCGGAGATCACGATCGTTAAGTTTGCGCCGATGGGAGACCCGGTTGAGGTCAGGATCCACGGTTATGAACTGTCTTTAAGACTGGACGACGCAGAGAAGATCACGATTACAGAGAGCGCAGTTAAGGCAGAAGATACAGCCAAGACTGAAGATACGGCCAAAGAGAAGCGCAAGGACAAGGCGAATGTTGCGCACCCGAACTTAGGTGAGCCGGGTGTCCACCACGATAAGAAGACCGAGAATCCGCTGCCGGATGACCATGTGCTTTCTTTCGCGCTTGTAGGCAACCAGAACAGCGGAAAGACGACGCTTTTCAACAGGCTCACGGGTTCCAACCAGCACGTGGGAAATTTCCCGGGCGTTACTGTCGACCGCAAGGACGGCGCGATAATTGGCAATCCGAAGACTGTGATCACGGACCTTCCGGGCATTTATTCGATGTCGCCTTATTCAAAAGAGGAGATCGTGTCGAGAGATTTCGTGCTCGACAACAAGCCTGACGCGATAATCAATATCGTTGACTCCACGAACATTGAGCGCAATCTGTATCTGACGATGCAGCTTCTGGAGACTGACAGGCCGGTCGTTGTTGCGCTCAACATGATGGACGAGCTGACCGGTAACGGCGGTTCCGTTGACATCAATCTCATGGAGCAGATCCTGGGTGTGCCGGTCGTTCCGATCAGCGCTGCGAAAAACCAGGGTATCGATGAGCTTATTACCCACGCACTTCACATTGCGAAATATTGCGAAAAGCCTCTCGAGCAGGATTTCTGCGCACCCGACAGTCCCATTCACAGTTCGATCCACGCGGTCGAGCACCTCATTGAGGAGAAGGCGAAAAACACCGGACTTCCGCTCAGGTTTGCTGCATGCAAAGCGCTTGAGGGAGACGAGCTGATCTTAAACCAGTTAGGTCTTGATGAGAACGAACAGGGTCTTCTTGAGCACATCAGGGTCAAGGTCGAAAAGAAGTCCGGACTCGATCCTGCAGCAGCTGTTGCAGATATGAGATTTACGTACATAATGCAGCTTGTCGGCCAGTGCGTTACTAAACCTGTGCAGAACAGGGAGCGTGAGAGAAGCGAGAAGGTCGACAGGATATTAACGGGCAAGTTTACTGCGATCCCGATCTTCATCCTGATCATGGGCCTGGTATTCTTCCTGACGTTCAACGTTATCGGCGCGTTCCTTCAGTGGCTGCTCGAACTGGGCATTGAAGAACTGACCGCCGTGACTGAACAGGCGCTCACGAATGCGCATGTTAATGATGTAATTCACAGCCTCATTATCGATGGTATTTTCGAGGGCGTCGGAAGCGTATTGAGCTTCCTGCCTATCGTAGTTGTAATGTTCTTCTTCCTGTCGCTTTTGGAAGACAGCGGATACATTGCCAGGATCGCATTCTTCATGGACAAGATCCTCCGCAAGATCGGACTGTCGGGAAGATCTATAGTGCCGCTTCTTATCGGCTTCGGATGCACGGTTCCCGCGGTCATGTCCACGAGAACGCTTCCTTCCGACAGGGACCGTAAGATGACGATACTCTTAACGCCTTTCATGAGCTGCACGGCAAAGCTTCCGATCTACGCTTTCTTCGTAAGCTCATTCTTCCCGGGCAAGGGCGGACTCATCATGATCGGACTTTATGTGCTCAGCATAATCATCGGAATCCTCATCGCGTTCATCTACAAAAAGGTATTGTTCAAGGGCGAGGCAGCGCCTTTCGTAATGGAGCTTCCGAACTACAGACTGCCGTCTTTGAGAAGCACGGTACAGCTCATGTGGGAGAAGGCAAAGGACTTCCTGCAGAAAGCATTCTCGGTAATCCTCGTTGCGACTGTTGTCGTCTGGGCGTTGCAGAGTTTTGACACAAGATTCAACCTCGTTGAGGATTCTTCACAGTCCATAATGGCCCTGATCTCAGGCTTTATCTCACCGGTAATGAAGCCTCTTGGCCTTGGTGACTGGAGGATCACGACGTCACTCATCAGCGGATTCATGGCGAAGGAAAGCGTCGTTTCCGTACTCGAAGTTCTTTTCGGAGCCGAGGGCGGAATCAGTGCGGTGCTTGGCACGGTCGAGGCAGCTACGCTCCTTATCTTCAGCCTTTTGTACACGCCCTGTGTTGCGGCGATCGCATCCGTAAAGCGTGAGCTCGGCTGGAAGTGGTCAGTCGCAGTCGTCGCATGGCAGTGCATCCTCGCGTGGATCGTAAGCTTCCTGTTCAGGATCATAGTGCTGGCATGCACGGGAGGATTTGTATGAGACCTGTGGATTACATTCTGTTAGCGGTAATCGCGGCGGTCCTGGTTGGAGCGGTCGTGCTTGCAGTCAGGCGCAAAAAGACGAGCCCGTGCTGCGGTAACTGCGCCGAATGCATGAAGAAGCACGGCGTTGGCAGCTGTTCTTCCACTGCTCGAAAATAAGGATCAGCCGTTATTCGTTTCAGACAGAAAACAAGGAACAACACTCTTTCTCGTTCCGAAAATAAACAAAAAACACGGGGGCGCCTGGTAAGGAAGGCACCCCCGTTCTATATTCGATTGACTGTCAGGAGATTTTCTCTTTTGTTTCCGCGCGGGCCTGGGCCGTCATGAGTGAAGACGTTGTGGCCTTGTGCTTGATCGGCTTCCAGCCGGGGTTTACGAAGATCGCTGCAAATGCGACAGGAATGTATGTGAGCATGAAGAGCGGGAATGTGAAGATCGAGAAGATCTTTCTTGCCACACCGGCGTGGATGTTCTTCCATTCCGTGACGGTCGTGATGCCGCCTAAGACAATGAGGAGCGCACATGCATTGAAGATAGTCTCACACATTGACCAGAGCGCGATCGTGATGTCGCCGCCCGTTGCCGCGCCGATGATGCCGTATGCAAGATTGCAGACGATCGATGTTGCGGTAAGGAAGAATGCCGGCATGATGTTCATGGCCATGTCGAATGCAGCGAAATTACCGTGGAAAGTCTCACGTGTGAGGGCCTTGCCATAGTGATGGAAGACCTGGAAGTAGCCTCTTGCCCAGCGCATGCGCTGTCTGAAAGACTGTCTTAAAGACGTGGGCTGTTCGTCGTAGAAAACGGCGCTTCTGCAGAATGCGATCTTGCGGCCTTTGCAGACACGGTTGATAGTGAATTCGATGTCTTCCGTAAGAAGGTGGAAAGGCCATCCGCCGATGTCCTTGAGGACTGCATCAGAGAAGAAGAATCCCGTGCCGGAGATCGCAGCCGAAGAGCCCAGCTTGCAGCGTGCGTAGTTGAGGTACATCGTCTCTCTTAAGAACCAGAGACCGTAGCCCGCGCTGATCCAGTTGTCGCCGTAGTTCTTGATGTTGCGGTAAGAAGTGATGGCTTCGTTGCCTTCAAGATGACACTTGTGCATTTCTTCGATGTAATCGGGCGCAAGGACGTTGTCGGCATCGAAAACAAAATATCCGTCAAAACCTGAAGGGAAATCCTTTTTGATCTCGCCGAGAAGAGCTTCCATTGCATAGCCCTTGCCGATCTTGTCAATTGATCTTCTGGTGTAAGCGACTGCGCCGTGTGCGATGGCAACGCCGTATGTGTTGTCAGTGCAGTTGTCGGCCATAACGAATGTGGTGACTCCGCCCTTATATGTCTGGCCGTTGATGCTGTCTATGAGGTCGCCTATGACGTTCTCTTCGTTTCTGGCGCAGATGAGGACTGCGTAGTTCTTGAGGTTACGTTCGCAAAGCTCGTTGTCGGCATTGCCGGAAGCGTTGGAAAGGGAAGCCTTTTTGGCCTTCTTTTCGCGGTGCTGCATCCAGAGCGATACAGGAACGTAGATGAACTGATATGAATAACATACGGCGAAGATGGCCGTGATGATGAAATTTATAATCCTGATTGTTTCCATATTTTCTCTCCCGGCACACATTATTGCACAATTGCTTTTAAATAGTTGTGGCAAAAACCTTAAGATTTCCTTAAGAGTAAGGCAATTTCGGATGACAGTTTGAGTATATGAAAACAGATGCCCCCGCTCCATTGATTTTGCTTACGCAATACTTACATCTTTGTCACATCAGCGCCTGGCGATATAATATGAGGCAAGAGGTGCAATATGTCTTTTAAGATCGTCCGTAATGACATCACGAAAATAAAAGCTGACGCGATCGTCAACACTGCAAATCCGGAGCCCGTTTATTCTGCCGGAACCGACAGTGCTGTCTATAATGCCGCCGGCGCCGAAAAGCTCCTTGCAGAGCGCAGGAAGATCGGCAGGATCGCTGAAGGCGATGTTGCTGTTACGCCCGCTTTTGATCTCGATGCGAAATACATTTTCCACACCGTAGGTCCCATCTGGCAGGGCGGAGATTACGGCGAGAAGGAGACGGTCAGAAAGTGCTATCAGAACTGTCTTAACAAGGCGGCAGAATTAGAACTTGAGAGCATCGCATTCCCGCTCCTTGCGACCGGCACATACGGCTTTCCGAAGCCTGATGCCCTCCTTATTGCGACATCGGTATTTGGCAGCTTTCTTGCAGATCACGAGATGGATATCACACTCGTTGTTTTCGACAGCGAATCGTTCGCGTTATCGGACAAGATATTCGCTGGCGTCGACCGGTTCATCGATGAGAATTACGTAGAAGAAAAGATCGAAGAAGAGTACGGCGAAGCTGTCATGGAAGACAGAATGGAGATGCCTTCATTTGACGCATGTGAAGAAGAATCCGCCGATTTCCATAGTGAGAGAAGATCACGCAAAGAACGCTTGAGAAATGAGCGTTTGAGAAATGAGCGCAGAGGACTTTTTGCAACCGGCAGGAATGCAAAGATGGTAGAGCCTCCGGCAGCCATGTCCATATCCAAGGCCTGTGCAGCCCCTAAAAGATCACTGGATGATGTGGTCAAGAATATCGGTGAGACCTGGCAGGAGAGCCTCTTAAGGCTCATTACCGAAAAGGGTTATTCGGACACTGAAGTTTACAAGCGCGCAAATGTCGACAGGAAGCTTTTCTCGAAGATAAGAAGCAACAAGAATTATCAGCCCAAAAAGAATACCGCGGTTGCGTTCGCATTGGCACTCCGCCTTAATCTCGACGAGACCAGGGATTTCTTAAGACGTGCGGGCTACGCCTTTTCGCCGTCGAGCATATTCGATCTCATAATCGAATATTCGATAGACCATGGCATATATGACCTGATGCTCATTAACGGAGCACTTTTCGACCACGACCAGCCGCAGCTCGGCGCGTGAAAATGTCGCCTGACAGGCGACCCCTGACCCCTCATAAGATCCTATACTGAACTCACGATCAAACATTCGCAAAGGAATAGCGATAGAAAGTGAGGAAAGTAAAATGAAAAAGGGTTTAACAGAAATCGTATTTATCCTGGACAGAAGCGGCTCAATGAGCGGTCTTGAAAGCGACACGATCGGAGGCTACAACTCCATGATCGAAAAGCAGAAAAAAGAAGAGGGCGAGGCATTGATTTCGACAGTGCTTTTCGACGGGCAGACAGATGTGCTTCACGACAGAGTCCCTCTCGATAAGATCAGCCCCATCACGGAAAAGGAATACTATGTCAGAGGATCGACAGCGCTTCTTGATGCAGTAGGCGGCGCGATCCATCACATCGGAAATGTCCATAAGTATGCAAGGGAAGAAGACGTTCCGGAAAAGACACTCTTCATCATCACGACAGACGGCATGGAGAATTCCAGCAGACAGTATTCCTATGACAAGGTCAAAAAGATGATCGAAAAGCAGAAGGAAAAGTATCACTGGGAATTCATCTTCCTCGGCGCAAACATCGATGCTGTAGGCGTTGCAGACAGGTTCGGAGTAGACAGACAGCATGCCGTAAGGTACGAATGCGACAGCGCGGGCACAGCACTTAACTTCCAGGTAATGAACAAGATGGTCTCATGCGCAAGAAGTGCCAAGAACGCAAAGGCCATGAACGAAGCCTTCTGCTCAGAAGAGATGCTCGACGAAGTCCGTGAGGATTATAAGAGAAGACATAAGTAAGAGCCTGATCTGCTCATGTTAAAGAGTTCAGCCTCAGTTAAAGTGTTCAATTTCAGTTAGAGGGCTCAATCTCAAAAAGTTCAGTCTTTTGTTCCGTCTATAGACTGAACTTTTGACTGAACAATCGCGAAAATAATATAAAGTTCAGTCTTTTGTTCCGTCTGTAGACTGAACTATTGACTGAACTTCCGCGCCATCGAAAACAAAGCAAAAGTAAACCGCCCGTAGCCTGACAAGTTAGGGCGGTTTTACAAACCAACTTGAGGGCAGCCGTCGACCGGTAACACCTCATCACAACTTCATTATATTGTCATGAATTGGCATCGTCAACGAAACAAAAATTGTGACTGTTCCGGGACTTTAGATGAGTACGATTATTGGCCGTATATCGGGTTTCGGATGGATTATAATTAGGCCATAAAGATTTGAATCAGGAGGATCGTATCAGTATGCATGAGATCAAGTGCCCCAAGTGTGGCGAAGTTTTCCAGGTAGATGAGTCAGGTTATGCCGAGCTGTTAAGCCAGGTAAGGAATGAAGCATTTGAAGATGAACTCCATAAGCGTGCCAGGGAGTTGGAAGAGAAGAATAAGAATGATATCAAGATGGCCCAGATGGAGCAGGAGAAAAACTATAATGCTGCCCTGACCAACAAGGATAAAGTTCTTGCCGAGAAAGACATGGAGATCCAGCAGCTCAAGAACAAGCTTGAGATGAATGATTCACAGCAGAAGCTTGCCATCACTGAAGCTGTAAGCGGCAAGGACAAGATCCTTGCGGAGAAAGAAGCTGAGATCATCAGGCTTAAGAGCCAGATCGACAACCAGAAGACTGAGAGTGCTCTTAAGGAGAAGAATCTCGAAGAGAACTATAAGAACCAGCTTAAGCTTAAGGATGACCAGATCGATTACTATAAGGACATGAAGGCCCGCCAATCTACCAAGATGGTCGGCGAGAGCCTTGAGCAGCACTGCCAGAACCAGTTCAACAGCCTCCGTATGACGGCTTTCCCGAATGCATATTTCGAGAAGGACAACCAGGTCAGCGAATCAGGAAGCAAGGGCGACTTTATCTTCAGGGAAGCAGATCCTGAAGGCGTTGAGTTCATCTCCATCATGTTCGAGATGAAGAACGAGATGGACACCACTGCAAGCAAGCACAAGAATGAAGATTTCTTCAAGGAACTCGACAAGGACAGAAATGAGAAGCACTGCGAATATGCAGTCCTGGTCTCACTTCTTGAGAGTGATAACGATTACTATAACAACGGCATCGTTGATGTCTCTTACAAGTATCCCAAAATGTATGTTATCAGACCGCAGTTCTTCATCCCGATGATCACTCTCTTAAGAAACGCCGCACTCAATTCCCTGCAGTATCAGAGAGAACTTCAGGTAGTCAGGAACCAGCAGCTTGACCTCGTTAATTTCGAGAATAATATGCAGGCATTCAAGGATGCTTTCGGACGCAACTACAAGCTTGCCGGCGATAAGTTTACTTCTGCTGTCGAAGATATCGACAAGGCCATTAAGGCTCTTGAGAAAACAAAGGCAGATCTGCTTGCTTCCGAGAAGTATTTGAGAATCGCCAACGATAAGACGGAAGACTTGTCCATCAAGAAGCTTACCAAGAATGCACCTTCCGTCAGGCAGATGTTCGATGAACTCGACAAGGGCGGGAACCAGCTGCCTGAAGAGTAACAAAGAGCAACAAATCATTTTAACTACTGAGACAATCAAAAGGATTTTGGGGCCGGTTAACTGACCCCAAAGTTCTTATTGCTTCCTTTAAGACCTGCAAGGCAATAAGATTCATAATAGAGTATAATTAGCGCTATGAAGGTCTCAAGGAACAAGGTAGTGGTCTCTATTTTGGCGGGTATTGTGCTCGTCCTTTTCATAGCGACTGTGGCCGGATTGTTCTACTACAGAGAGATGATCCAAAAGCTTGGTGAAGTCCACGAAGAAGAGTTTACCGAGTATCCGAGATTATATGCATACATCGCCGAAGATCCCGACAGCCAGCTGTCGAACAGGATCTATAAAGAGATCGCGGAGTATGCTGTCGAGAACGACTGCTACGTCGAGATGACGGGTCAGAACCTCTCCACGAGTTATTCCAAAGCGGACAGAATGAACATTGCGATCAGCTCAAAAGTTGACGGCATCATTCTGGAAGGCGACGATTCAAAAGAGACGGCTGAGCTCATCGATAAGGCAACTGCAAACGGCATTCCGGTAGTTACCGTTTTGTCCGACTGCCAGACTTCTTCAAGAAAAAGTTTCGTAGGTCTCAATAACTTCAGTCTCGGTTCCGAATACGGTGAAGAGCTTGCGGCGATCGGAGAGATGAACAAGAAATATCCTCTGAATGCGTTGATCCTGTTAGACGGAGATGACGGCAACTCAGACGACATCATCCACGCTGCTATCCAGCAGTCGGTTACGGGAAGACTCATAAAACTCACTTCAGCGGTAGTAGATACTTCATCTCCGTTCACTTCAGAAGAGAGTGTCATGAATATCCTTGACGGACTTGCGACCATTCCGGATGTCATCATCTGTCTCAATGACCGTACTACCGAGAGTGCCATCCAGTGTATCGTCGAGAAGAACCTCGTAGGCAAGACGACGATCCTGGGTTATTACGATTCCGACACGATCTTAAAGGCGATCGACAGGGGATCCGTTTATGCGACATTTGCTATCGAGACAAAGACCGTTGCAAAGCAGTGCGTCAACGCGCTCAACGAATATAACAACACGGGATTCGTAAGTGAGTATAACCCTGCAAACTACATCCTGATCAACCGCCAGAATGTTTCCGAATATACACGGGAGGATGATAAGGATGAGGGCTAGTTTCTTTTCCAACATGAAGATCTCCCGTAAGCTCGTTGCGGTATTCCTCATAACGTCTGTCATTGCGATGGGCGTCAACATCTTCATTTACTTTAACCTCAACCAGGCGCTCGATAAGATCAACCAGGTATTCTCGAGCAATATCAGCCTTAATGAATTGTCGGATAACTTAAACCAGATCCATTCCGGTCTCACGGGATATCTTGAGACTAAAGGCACAGACGATCTTGAGCTTTACTACGCATCTTCACAGAGAATGGAAGTGCTGATGAATGATCTCAATGACGATGTCACGAACAACAGCGTAAAGCTTTCCGAGCGTGACATAAGAAACATGCTCGAGACATATCTTGCGACTGCCGATGAAGCGGTCCAGGCAAAGCGAGGCAGGAACATCGACGAGTACACCGCCAAGTACAATGAATGCACCAGGATCAGGGATTATCTGAACACATATATCTACTCGGTCAACAACGAGCAGTTCAGAACGAACTCAAATAACTACAATGCGCTCGTTAATTCACTGAGATATACGGAGATCATGAGCATGCTGATCTTCGCGGTTGCATCGGTCATGAACGTATTGCTCATAATCATTCTGACGAACACCATTACGAGGCCTCTTACGCGCCTTTCCGCGAAAGCCGATGAGATCTCGCAGGGGAGTCCCGAGAACGTTGAACCTCTTGAAGTAATATCCGATGACGAAGTCGGTAAGGTGACAAGGGCGTTCAACGAGATGCTCGCATCCATCAAGGATTACATCGCGCGTATCAGGACGCAGCTCATCACGCAGAGTGAGATGAAAGAGAAGAACCTCCTCATGGAGACGCACCTCAAGGATGCGCAGCTTAAGTATCTGCAGTCGCAGATCAACCCGCACTTCCTTTTCAACACGCTCAATGCGGGCGCGCAGCTCGCCATGATGGAAGGCGCCGACAGGACGGTCGAATACATCAGGAACATGGCTGACTTCTTCCGTTACAACGTTAAGAAGAGTTCCGAGACGGTCAAGCTCTCAGAGGAGATCGAACTCGTCGATTCATATATGTATATCCTCAATGTAAGATACAGCGGAGAGATCCTTTTCGAGAAGGATATCGATGAGGAACTGCTTTCGGTAATGGTCCCTTCCATGATCATCCAGCCTCTTGTCGAGAACTCGATCAAGTACGGCATCAAGGACCTTGAGCCTGGCGAAGGCAAAGTAACGCTTTCCGTTTACCGCGAAGATAAGATGTGCTGTATCAGGGTCAGCGACAACGGCATCGGCACCGATGAGGAGATCATCGAGAAGATCATGAATCACGAGAAACGCCCGTCAGAGACAAGAGGCGTCGGAATAACGAATGTTATGGCAAGGCTTGATCTTTACTACAACAACAAAGAAGTTTTCGAGATGAAGAGCCGCAAGAACGAAGGAACACACGTAACGATAAAGATACCGCTGGAGGATGGAAATGTATAAGATCATGCTCGCCGATGATGAGGGAATCGTCCGCGAATCGCTCAAGTTCATAGTAGATAAAGAGTTTCCGGGCCAGTTCGAGACTTTCGAAGCAAAGACCGGACGCCGCGTAATCGAGCTCGCCGACGAGGTGCGCCCTGACATCGCGTTCATGGACATCAGGATGCCCGGCATCAACGGCATCGACGCCATGAAGGAGATCAGGACAACGAACCCCAACATCGTGTTCGTCGTCATCTCCGCTTACGACAAATTCGACTATGCGAAGCAGGCATTAAATCTCGGCGTTATCGACTACATCAACAAGCCTTTTGACAAGTCGCAGATCGTTGCGGTCTTAAAGAAAGCGATGGCCGAAGTCGACCGTGTTCGCGAGCAGAGAAGCCGCGAACTCGAGGTCAAGGAGAAGCTCGAGAGCATCGTGCCGATCATCGAGAACGGCCTCATCCAGGACCTTCTTTCACATGAGCATTACAAAGAGAATATCGATGAGTACAAAAAGCTCCTTGAGATCGACGAGAAGTACGGTCTTATGCTTGCCATAGTAAGCGGCGATAAAGAGTCCGGAGGATATCTCCGCGGCGCCGTTCCTGCAAGCATCAAGACACAGAAAAACTATGAGACAATCCTGCTCATTATAAGCGACAATTTCAAGTGCATAACCGGCTCTGTCATGGGCAACAAGATCCCTGTCCTGATCCCCTGCGCAAAGAGTTCACTGACGCCTGAGGAATACCAGAAGATCGTTGATTCCGCGAATAGGGCGCAGGAAGAACTGGCGGAAGCACTGGGCATTGATTTCAGGATCGGCATAGGACCTGTTAAGCCTCTCGAAAACATGGCGGAATCGTACAGCGAGGCACTGTCGATACTCGTAAAATCCACGCAGAATGTTGCAGAGGCTATCGATCTTCCGGAAGGATGTGAATACGATTCGGACTATCCTTTGAAGACCGAGAAGGATCTTTTCGATGCGATCGCACAGGGCGATGTTGCAAGAGCAAACGAACAGGCAAATCTGTTCTTCGACTGGATGGAAAGAAGCTCCGGCGGCGCCATGAGCGACATCTGTCTTAAGGTGTTGGAATTCGTTCTCTGGGGCGAGAGACTTGCGTACGGTAACGGCGGTCACGTCTATCACTTCATGTCCAGAAGCGAGTACCTTCCCGAGATCAATTCCATGAAGAGCTACGACGAGTTGAGGCTGTGGTTCGTAAGCCACATCGAGCACGCCGTCAAAATGATCAACACGGCAAATGCCGCACAGACCGAAGACGTTGCCGAGAAGGCAAAAAAATACATCGACCAGAACTACAAAGAAGACATCTCTCTGGACGACCTTTCAGGCATGTACGACATCAGTCCGTTCTATTTCAGCAAGGTCTTCAAGACACAGACCGGCGTTACGTTCACGGACTATCTGACAGGCGTCAGGGTCGCAAAGGCAAGGGAACTTCTCGAAGGCACGAACAAGTCCATGAAGGAGATCTGTTCGGAGGTCGGTTATTCGGATCCGAATTATTTCAGCCGTATCTTCAAAAAGCATACCGGCGTTACCCCGACCGAGTATAAGGAGGGCAGAAGATGATGCGCAAGATCATCGCGGTTTTACTGACACTTTCATTTCTTCTCTGTGCCGGATGCAGAGCTCCTGAGCAGAAGGAATTTACGCCCACGACCAAGAGCGACGTATGCACGATCGGTTTGTCATTTGACTCATTCGTAATCGAACGATGGACCAGGGACCGTGATATTTTCGTATCCACCGCAAACGAATTGGGCGCCGAAGTCAACGTCCAGTCAGCAGGCGGCGACGTCGACACGCAGATATCCCAAATCAAGTATTTCATCGAGATCGGCGTTGATGCGATCGTCATCATCACAGCCGACGCGGTCGCACTGACCGACGTGCTCAAAGAGGCCAAGAGCAAGGACATTCCGGTCATCTGCTACGACCGTCTCGTAATGGATGCCGATGCGGATCTTTACATTTCTTTTGACAACGAGGCAGTCGGCAAACAGATGGCCCAGGCTATCTGCGACAACGTCGAAGACGGCGGCAAGATCGTCGAGATCATGGGCCCGGAATCAGACTACAACGTTGCCCAGGTAATGAACGGTTTCCACTCCGTCTGCGACGAGCACGACATGAACATTACCCTCAAATACAACTGCGACAGCTGGAAGCCCGAGCTCGCTTACGAATTCGTCAACGAGCATTTCGATGAGATCTCCAAAGCCGACGCCATCATGTGCGGCAACGATGCCCTCGCAGGCGAAGCAATCCACGCACTCGCCGAGAGAGGCTACGCCGGCAAGATCTTCGTCACCGGCCAGGACGGCGACCTTGAAGCATGCCAGAGACTTGTCGAAGGCACCCAGCTCATCACCGTCTATAAGCCCGTCGAAAAGCTCGCGCGCCTCGCTGCCGAATGCGCCGTCAAGCTCGCTTCCGGCGAAGAACTCGCCAACACCGACACCTTCTTCGACGGCTCCAAAGACATCCCTTACATCGCCATTGAACCTTCTGCCGTCACGCGCGAAAATCTCGACACGGTCATCATCGACAGCGGCTTCCACCTCAGGGAAGAGGTCTACATGAACGAAGGGTAAGCCTTCTGATTTATTTTGATATGTGATTACTTACTAAAAATGAGTTTTTCGATTTCAGTAAGTAAAATATGTGCTATCCCGGTGTCGCTTTTCAGGATTTTACTTACCAAAAATGCAATTTTGGATTCTGGTAAGTAAAATTATCCATTCTGCCGCCATGATCTTTGCTTTTTTACTTACCAAATCAGGATTTTTCAAATCTGGTAAGTAAATTGAGCCTTCAGAAGCGGTTATTCACAAAGATTTTTACTTACCAAATCAGGATTTTTCAAATCTGGTAAGTAATCTGACTTCGAAAATGCTTCACCCCAAGAATAATTACGTACCTGAATAGCACTTTTCCTAAATAGGTACGTAATCACCAAGCGCGCCCATCCCACCCTTTATATATGCACGCGAAAATTATAAATAATTAACCACAAAATATCGGATTTGTGGCATTTATGTTGTATTTAGCACAATCTTGACAATTTGGTGAGAATGAACACAAGATTGTGCTAAATTGCCGCAGAACCTTATGACTATTCGCCAAAAATATCAAGAATCTAGATATGCAACTCCTATATACCTAATGTTAATTTGTATGTGGCAAGAAGTGCCATATTTTTCAATAGGAGGAATTTCCCAAATGAAAGCAAAGAAAATTATTGGAACAATTCTTTGTGCTGCAATGGCTATTACAGCATTGACAGGATGCTCCGCTGGTTCAGGAAAGAACAAGGTTGGCGTATCAATGCCTACAAAGGATCTCCAGAGATGGAATCAGGACGGCGACAACATGAAGAAAGAGCTCGAAGCTGCTGGCTACGAAGTAGACCTTCAGTATGCTAACAACGACGTTGCTACACAGCTTTCCCAGGTTGAGAACATGATCAACTCCGGTTGTAAGGTTCTCGTTATCGCTGCTATCGAAGGTTCTTCACTCGGAACAGCTCTCGATAAGGCTGCTGCTAAGAAGATTCCTGTCATCGCTTACGACCGTCTCCTTATGGACAACGCAAACGTTGACTACTATGCAACATTCGACAACTACATGGTTGGTACAATCCAGGGCCAGTATGTTGTAGATACACTTGACCTCGAAAACGCTGCAGGTCCTTTCAACATCGAGTTCACAGCTGGTGACCCCGGCGACAACAATGCAGGCTTCTTCTTCAACGGCGCTTATGACGTTCTTAAGCCTTACATTGAGTCCGGTAAGCTCAACGTAGTTTCCGGCCAGAACACATTCGAGCAGGTTGCTACACCTTCCTGGAAGACAGAGACAGCTCAGAGCAGAGCAGAGAACATCCTTTCTTCTAACTATGCTGACGGCACAAACGTTGACGTATGGCTTTGCTCCAACGACTCTACAGCTCTCGGCGTAGAGAACGCTCTCGCTACAAACTACACAGGTACATACCCGATCATCACTGGTCAGGACTGCGATATCGCAAACGTTAAGAACATGCTCCAGGGCAAGCAGTCAATGTCCGTATTCAAGGATACACGTACACTCGCTTCCCAGGTTGTTAAGATGGTTACACAGATCCTCAACGGTCAGACTGTTGAAGTTAACGACACAACTACATATGACAACGGCAAGAAAGTTGTTCCTTCTTACCTCTGCTCACCTGTATTTGCTGACGCTGGCAACTATCAGAAGATCCTTATCGATTCCGGTTACTACACAGCTGATCAGCTTGCTTAATTAACAAGTTTTTAGCCCTTTGCAGGCGGGGGAAACCCCGCCTGTATATTGGGGGCTGACCTAGATCGCAGATCCGGCAATCAAGGTTTCTGCAATCGCAGTTTCTCAAACCGCAGCATCTCTGCAAACAAACTCAAACAAAAAACTCAAAACTCAAACTTACAAGTAAGAAACAAAAACAAACAAAATCACTTTTAAATGAAAGAGGCTACAAATGGCAAAAGTTTTGCTTGAAATGAAGAGCATAACCAAAACTTTTCCGGGCGTTAAGGCTCTCGATAATGTCAACCTGAAGGTTGAAGAGGGGGAGATTCACGCGCTAGTCGGTGAGAACGGTGCAGGTAAATCTACATTGATGAATGTTCTCAGCGGAATTTATCCGATAGGCACCTATGAAGGCGACATAGTTTACGACGGCGAAGTATGCGAATTTCATAACATTAAAGATTCCGAGAAAAAGGGAATCGTTATTATCCACCAGGAGCTCGCACTGATCCCTTACATGACGATCGGTGAGAACATGTTCCTCGGTAATGAACAAGGCAAAAAATGGTGTATCGACTGGAACAAGACATACGCAGAAGCAGATAAGTATCTGGAGATGGTAGGTCTTACTGATTCCTCGAAAACACTTATCAAAGATATTGGTACAGGTAAGCAGCAGCTCGTTGAGATTGCTAAGGCGTTGGCAAAGAATGCCAGACTCCTTATCCTTGATGAGCCTACATCATCACTTAACGAGACAGACTCCAGAGCGCTCCTCGATCTCATGAAGAAGCTCCAGAAAGAGCAGGGAATGACGATGATCATCATCTCCCACAAGCTCAACGAGGTCTCATATGTTGCAGATAAGATCACGGTCGTAAGAGACGGTTCCACCATCGAGACGATGAACTCCAAGGACGAGGAGATCTCCGAGGCCAGGATCATCAAGGGAATGGTAGGACGTGAGATCACAGACCGTTTCCCTAAGCGTCACGACGTACCGATCGGCGATGTCATGATGGAAGTTAAGAACTGGACAGTCTTCCACCCTGAGTTCGCAGAACGTAAAGTCGTAGACGACGTATCCATCAATGTAAGAAGTGGCGAAGTCGTAGGTATCTACGGTCTTATGGGTGCCGGCCGTACAGAGCTTGCAATGAGTATTTTCGGGCGTTCATACGGTATTGGTATTTCCGGTAAGTTATTCCTCCGCGGAAAAGAAGTAACTTTGAAGTCACCTAAGAAGGCGATAGCCGCAGGACTTGCATACGTTACCGAAGACCGTAAGGGCAACGGACTCGTTCTTTCAAACTCTATCAAGACAAATACAACACTTGCCAATCTCAATGCAATCAGTAAGGCAACCTTTATCGATAAGGATAAGGAATATCAGGTTGCTGATGAATACAAGCAGAAGCTCAGAACTAAGACCCCTTCAGTTGAGCAGCTCGTAGGAAACCTCTCCGGCGGTAACCAGCAGAAGGTCCTCCTCGCGAAGTGGATGTTCGCTGATCCGGATGTTCTCATTCTCGACGAACCTACAAGAGGTATCGACGTTGGTGCAAAGTACGAGATCTACTGCATCATCAACGATCTTGCAAAGGCCGGTAAGTCTGTGATCATGATCTCTTCCGAACTTCCTGAAGTTATCGGAATGAGTGACAGGATCTACATCATGAACCAGGCAAAGATCGTAGGAGAGATGAAGGCTTCCGATGCTACACAGGAGAACATCATGTCTTGCATCGTCGGTGTCGGTGCTGAATCGGAAGGAAGTGAGGCATAACGATGGGCGGAAATAAAGTAGTAAACTTCCTGAGAAAATACATGATGCTTATTGCGATGGTCATCGTAATGATCGTATTCTTTAGGCTCACAGACGGAACATCATTATTTCCTCAGAACATCAATAACGTAATTTCACAGAACGCATACGTTTTCGTACTCGGAACAGGTATGCTCCTCTGTATCTTAACCGGTGGTAACATCGACCTTTCAGTAGGATCAGTAGTCTGTCTGGCAGGCGGTGTAGGTGCCATCTTAATGGACAAGAATATTCCCTGGCCGGTCGCAGTTATCGCAATGCTCGTTATGGGTCTTTTGGTCGGTATGTGGCATGGCTACTGGATTGCATATGTAAAGGTACCTCCCTTCATCGCAACACTGGTCGGCATGCTTGCCTTCAGAGGTCTTGCGAACATCATAATGAAGGGCTTTGCATATTCCCTCTATCAGGACAATCCTAACCAGGGCATGTTCCTCAAGATCTTCGGCGGCGGCGACTCATGCTATATTCCCGGACCTTATATCCAGGATAAGATCGCCATCATGAGGGCAGGTTTCATTAACCAGCAGGTTACCGGAACATACACAACTGACATGGGTCAGCTGCAGCAGACTGTATCCGGTCTTCAGAGTATTGCTGATGCCGGCAAGGAATGCACTGAAGTCATTAATGCAGCTGCAAATGCAGATATGACAGTTTCCGAGTATCTGGCAGCTAACAATATGTCATTATCCGCCGCTGCACAGAATATCTTCGATACAGCAGCTGCAGCAGGACAGGAAGTCCCTGAATATCTCGCAGCTATCGGTAAGACATTATCCTCTCTCAAGATCTATATTACTTCACAGCTTAATGTTACCTGCCTTATAGTAGGTATCCTCATTGCAGTAGGTTTCGTAGTATTCACGGTCATCAACCGCAAGAGACTTATCAAGAAGGGTTACAAAGTTGATTCACTGGCGACAGTCATCATCAAGACGGCATTGATCTTCGGAGTTATCCTCTGGCTCACATATAAGCTTGCAGGCTACAAGGGAATCCCTACGGTTCTTATCTGGATCGCAATCGTCTTAGGACTGTTTGCATACATCACCACGAAAACGACCCTCGGCCGTAACCTCTACGCTGTCGGCGGTAACGAGAAGGCTACAAGACTTTCGGGTATCGACACAAAGAAGGTTATGTTCAGTGCTTACACACTCATGGGTGTTCTCGCAGGTTTCGCAGGTGTTCTCAACATCGCAAGACAGATGGGTTCACAGCCTACATACGGTGTCGGTTATGAGATGGACGCTATCGCAGCGTGCTTCATCGGCGGCGCTTCCGCATACGGCGGAACAGGCTCCATCGGCGGTGTAATCATTGGTGCTGCCCTCTGCGGTATCATCAACCAGGGAATGGTCATCGCCAAGACACCTACTAACTATCAGACGGTTGTTAAGGGTCTCGTACTTCTCGTAGCTGTATTGTTCGACGTAGTAATGCAGATGAGAAGAAAGGGCGCACAGAAGAAAAAGAAGGCTGAAGCCACACAAGCATCAGCTGAGAAAGGAGGTGCTAAAGCATGAATACATTCAGTATTAAAAATGTTCTCAAGAAGAACGTAATGGCTATAGCACTCTTCGTAATCTATATCTTCTTTACGATCATGACACAGGGAATAATGTTCACATCATCGAACGTTGCTTCCCTTATCGACCAGAAAGCATACGTTTACATCTTAGGTGCCGGCATGCTCATGTGTATGCTCACCGGTGGTAACATCGACCTGTCAGTTGGTTCATTCCTTTGCTTTGCAGGTGCGGTTGCAGGTGTCTTCTCAGTTATCTGGTACATCAACACTCCTCTCTCACTCCTTCTCGTAGTGGGCGTAGGTCTTGTCTACGGTGCAATCTTAGGTTTCCTTATCGCTTACGTAAGAATACCTCCGTGGATCGCAACTCTCGCCGGATACCTTGCTTTCCGTGGTCTTGCAACACAGATCCTCGTAAAGGTTTCAGAGACAAGTGCTATCTCCAACTTCCCGGAGGAATTCCTTCACCTCTTCTCCGGCAAGATCCTCACGGCTCCTGTTTTCCAGTTCAAGATCGAGAGTCTCTTAATGTGGCTTAACATACCTTGCCTTGTTCTTGGTGTTCTGGCTACGGCAGCTATAACTTTTATCAACTTCTCGACACGTGCCAAGAAGGTTAAGAAGGGCTACGAGGCAGATCCCACATGGTTCGTTGCTGTTAAGAGTGTTATCGAAGGTGCGATCATTCTCGTTCTTTCCTTCAAGTTCGCCCAGGAAGGCGACATCGCATTTGAAGAACTTGCAGACGGAACAACAGTTGAGGTCTTCAAAGGCGGTATCCCTGTAGTCGTTCTCTGGCTCATTGCAGTTCTCCTCATTTACGGAATCATCACAGAGAAGACAACGATCGGCCGTCACTTCATGACAGTCGGCGGAAACGCAGAGACAGCAAAGCTTTCCGGTATCAACAACAAGCTCGTCATGTTCGCTGCATACCTCAATATGTCAGTACTTACTGTTCTTGCAGCGCTCATAGTTACGGCAAGATTCAGTTCAGCAAATGCTTTCGCTGGACAGAACTTCGAGATGGATGCCATCGCAGCTTGTATCGTCGGTGGTGTATCCGCATACGGCGGTTCAGGTTCGATCATGGGAATGGTCATCGGTGCTACTTTGATCGGTGTCATCGACCAGGGCATGTCACTCATGCAGATCGACCAGGACTGGATCAAGATAGTTAAGGGTCTTGTACTCCTCGCCGCAGTAGTTTTCGAGATCGTCTCAAAGCAGGGTGGCAACAATCCCTTCAAGAGCATTATCGAGAAGTTCTCGAAAAACAAAAAACAGAAGAAGTAATACATAACCCGTTCTTTCATAATATTGTTTTCCGGTCACCCGAATATCCGGAATGCACTTTACCTCCAGCCGCCGCGAGCTACCCTCTTGCGGCGGTTACCCTTTAAAACAGAGAGTACAGGTTAATTGATGTTAAACATTGTGTGAATTAAGCCATTTAAGGGTTTAACCGAGTTATAATAAATCATTGATAATTGACGAAAGGGGCTACAACATGAGTACAGAAAGAAACTTTTCCAAAGGCGAAGTCATCTTCAGGCAGGGAGATGCCGGCAACAGTTTTTTCAAGATCCTTGAAGGAAGCGTGCAGGTCATCGCCAACTACGGCGAAGCAGGCGAGAGAGAGCTGACTGTTCTTAATCCCGGCGAGTTTTTCGGTGAGATGGCTGTCATCGAGACATATCCCAGAAGCAACACGATTGTAGCCGCTGATAATGTACGTGCGATCGAGATCACAGCAGACGAACTCAACAGTTTCTTCGCTGAGAATCCCGGCATGATCTACGAGATCATGAATCACATCGGAAGCAGGATCAAGACACTCACTTCAGAGTACGATGTTCTTGCTGCACTCCTCAAGGAGCTCCGCGCATCACAGGATAAGAAGAGCGAATCAGTCTTCGCAAAGATCAAGAAGTACATCGACTTCTACGCTTCAGGCAAGAACAACATCGACAAGCCGTCTGCCGAAGCACTCCGTGAAGCATCAGCTTCCCTCAAGGACCAGAAGACAGAGGTCCTCGAGACATATAAGAAGGGCACGATCATCTTCAAGGAAGGCGAAGTCGGCAAGTGCATGTATATCGTTTACGGCGGTACCGTAGGCATCTATTCAAACTACGGCGCTCCCAATCAGGTCAGGCTCACAGAGCTCTATCCTGTCGCATGCTTCGGCGAGATGGGCATGATCTCTGACGATGCAAGAAGTGCTACCGCAGTCGCAGAGAGTGATGATACATATGTCGAGATCATCCGCCCCGACGGTCTCGAGCAGCTCTTCAAGGAATCACCCGTCAAGGTCGAGATGATCTTAAAGCATCTCTCATACCGCTTAAGGATGCTCACATACGATTTCCTTAATGCATGCAAGGAAGTCAATGACCTCTACAACAGCTGATCAGTTATTGTTCTGATTTTTTTGGCCGCGGGATGTTACAATATTACCGCGGCTAAAATATTTTTTACGGAGATTTCAGATGTTTGAAAAAATGCCTGCCGAGCAGATCAGTTATATTTTCGAGAACACGGAAGACGCAGTATGTCTCGTCTCTTCGGGCGGCGTTCTGCTGGAAGCAAATCCGGCGGCAGAAAAACTCTTCGGGATCTCCGCTGACAGCGCTATCAAGATCTGGGATGCGATCCCCTTCGTTGAAGGCAACGATGACCTGATCCAGCTCTTCATCGATGCGGTCGCGCAAAAGCTCAAGGCACAGGAAGAGATCGTCGATTACGTCAGCAACGACGGCACCAAATACAATCTCCACGTCAGGCTCAACTATTTCAAGAAAGACGACATGGCAGTTTACCTCGTTGTCATCACGGACCTCACAAAGCTCATCCAGGTCAGATCCGCATTCGCAAGATACACATCTCCTGACATTGCCGACTACGTTCTTACGACCGCCGAAGGCCAGAAGAGAGGCGGCCTTACGCAGGAAGTCACGATACTCATGAGCGATCTTAGAGGCTTTACCGCGCTCTCATCGAAAATGTCGGCCCAGAGCCTCATCGGTCTCCTCAATCACTATTTCGAGGCGATGGTCGCAGTCATCTCCAAGTACGGCGGCACGGTAATCGAGTTTTTGGGCGACGGTATCTTCGTCGTTTTCGGCGCGCCAAAGGAAATGCCCGACCATGCGTCCAATGCGGTCAAGTGCGCCATCGGAATGCAGAACGCAATCAAGGAAGTCAACAAGTGGACTGAAGAGAACGGTTATCCCGAACTCGCAATGGGCATCGGCATCAACACCGGCAGCGTCGTTGTGGGCAACATCGGTTCAGAGAACAAGATGAAGTACGGCTGCATGGGCCAGACGGTAAACATCGCCGGAAGACTTGAGGGTCTTACTGTCGGAGGCCAGGTCCTCATCACTGACAATACAAGACAAAAGCTTACGGGTGAGTTCGAATCCTGCTCTGAAGGAAGCTTCCTTCCCAAGGGCGCCAAGGATGAACTCAAGTATTATGAGGTTTCCAAGTTAGACGGTCTTTCTGTCGATACCAACTATTCAGTCATCGTCTGGACGGACTGCGACAAGAAAAAATACGATCTCCACACGGTTAAGGAAAAGACCGTTGAAGCAGTAGGCCATCAGGCAACTGTCTGCAAGATCTCGACAGATAAAAAACATGCGCTTATCTCGTGCGATTACGAACTTACGCCCAGGACCAACATAATGCTCCAGGAAGGTGACAACCGCATTTATGCAAAGGTCATCAAGCCGGAGTACGACGGTTATGTTATTTGTTTCACGTCAGTGGCTCAAAGCGTATAAATATTAAGATTTCATAACAGATAAAGGCTTTTCGCGTGTTTATAGGGCCCAAACCCTTGATAACACGCTTTTTCTTGTGTATTTTTCTAACATCAGATTTTTGGAGAGCCCTAGTTTATGAGCGATTTTCTTACCAGCCTTGCGAACATCAACGATGCAGTGAATTCTTTCGTATGGGTCAAGATCGGCCTTTTCCTTCTGATCGGAACGGGCATCTTGATGACTGTCGTAACCAAATTCTTCCAGATCACCCACGCAGGACACTGGTGGAAAAAGACAGGCGGCGGCGTGTTCGACAAGAAGAGCCATAACAAAAAAGAGAAGGGATCCGTATCCCAGTTCCAGGCTCTCTGCACGGCATTGGCAGCAACGATCGGTACGGGTAACATCGCAGGTGTATCTGCCGCTATCTGCTTGGGCGGCCCGGGTGCTGTGTTCTGGATGTGGGTCGCTGCATTCTTCGGCATGATGACAAACTATTCCGAGAACATTCTCGGCATCTTCTACAGACGCAAGAACAACGAAGGCGAATGGTCCGGCGGCGCAATGTACTACCTCCAGGACGGCCTCGGAAACTACAAGGGCTGCAAACATATCGGTAAGATCCTGGCCATCCTTTTTGCCATCTTCGCCACGCTCGCATCTTTCGGCATCGGCAACATGGGTCAGATCAACAAGATCACACTAAATCTCGAATCAGCTTTCTTCCCTCAGAATTTAAAAGAACTGGCAATATTGGACGGCTCTGTCAGGGTAGTGCCTCTCGCGATCGGCATCGTCCTCATGATCGGCGCAGGCGTCATCATAATAGGCGGCCTTAAGTGGATCGCAGCAGTTGCAGAGAAGGTCGTGCCCTTCATGGCAGTCGCTTATATCATCGGTGCTTTGGCACTTGTCGTCTTAAACTTTGCATCACTTCCTGCCGCTTTCGGTGCGATCTTCAAGTTTGCATTCGGCATCAAGGCAGTTGCCGGCGCAGCTGCAGGCATTGCCATCAAGCAGGTTATTACTCAGGGCTGCAAGCGCGGCGTCTTCTCCAACGAAGCCGGCCTCGGTTCATCCGTTATGGTCCATTCGAATTCCGATGTTAAGGAACCCGTCAAGCAGGGCATGTGGGGCATCTTCGAAGTCTTTGCCGACACATTCGTTGTCTGCACTATGACAGCTCTCGTCGTTCTCACTTCAGGCTACATCGACCTTGAGACGGGCCTCGTAAAAGAAGGCGTCGAGGACGCAACTCTTGTTGCAAAATCTTTCAGCAATGTTTTCGGTATCGGAGGCGAATGGTTCATCGCTGTTGCAATCCTGCTTTTCGCATTCACGACCGTCCTCGGGTGGTCCCACTACGGCAGCAAGGCGATCGAATACCTCTTCGGCTCAGTAGGAACCATAGCTGCGAAGGTCTACAAAGTCATTTTTGTAATCATGATCATTTTCGGCGCCGTCATGGAAAGCTCACTCGCATGGGACATCTCCGACACGTTCAACGGCCTTATGATGATCCCCAACCTGATAGGCGTCATCTCGCTCTGCCCTCTGGTCATGAAGCTCACCGACAACTATGTTGCCCGCCGCATCAAGAACAAGGAGGGCGTAAAGCCGATGCTCTCATACGATGAGAAGATCCAGAAAGAACACGAGGAACTGGTAGAGCAGGGTGCGGAGTAATTCTTATCCGTACAAGACCCACGGGTCGCCGTTCTCATCAACGTAGCGGCCTTCCTCAAAACCCTCAAATCTCCACATGCCTACACCGACCTTGCCGTCATACGCAGGATCGTATTCAAATGCTTCGAGCGAAGGCAGGAGCTGCAGCACTTCATCATCCGTGATAAGCGCTCCGCTCAGTCTCTGGTCCGTATCGAAAACCTGGAGCATTATGTAAGACGCCTCTTCAAACTGTTCCCTTGCAGCATCGGCATCAAGCTCAATCCCGTTTTCTTCGCAGTACTCTACGAGCTTGTCGAAGCTGTCGAAAACAAGATGTGTTCCGATGAGTTCCGTGCCGCCATAAGGCGCGCTTATGCAATAAGAATACAGATTGAGTTTGAGATCCGTGATAGGGCCCCTGATGCCAGCAAGGAGGTCCTCTGAAAGCTCCTGCGCCTCTTTAAGCGTAGGATCATCAGTCTCCATCCTGTAATCGCCGTCAACGGATACCGTTATCTCACGGCCCGTCTCCTGATCAATGCATGTGAATTTGTATTCGCCTCTGTCGTAAGCTGCGTGTACCATATCAGTCTCAACGTCAGGCGCTACCTCACAGCAGACCTCATAGAGCTCTTTGATGTCTTCGTGATCCAAGTGCCATGACGGCTCCGCATATTCCTTGAGATATCCCAGCTCTATATCGCGTCCGTTATGCATCATCGACACTGCCGGATTGTCCCTGAAAATATAAACCTCGCCGCTTGCCGTTATCAGCGTGCACATCGTCTCATAGCGCCACGCCATGTTCGAGTATGTATACATGAAAACGATCGGATCGTATTCGCTTGTCGGAACCGGCAGGCCCGCCGTGGTGACATCTGTTTTGCCGGATGAATCTGTGTCTGTGTAAGCGCCTGTGTCAGTGCCTTTGTCAGTGTTTGCATCAGTGTCTGAGTCAGCGTCTCCGGAAGCATCTCCGGAACCGGTCTCAGCGATCGTCACCTTGATCGTGCCGTCAGTGACAGCGGTGTCTTCCACGCCCGCGATATCATCACTTGTGTCAGTGGGCAAATCCCTTCCCGCATTCCTGTCGCAAGCTGCGGCGCCCATAAGCACTGCCGCAGCCAGCAACCCGGAAATGAGCCTTTTTCTATTCATATGCAATATCCCCCTTGCGTATGCTCTTGTCTTAAATACAGATATATAAGCTGAAATGTTGCAGTGCAGAAAAAGGTGTTATCCAAACGTCTAATTTCTTGTAGGTTTTTTCAGGGTTTTTCAGTGCTTTTTTGTCGGTTCTTTGCACGGTTTGTCAGATTTTGTCTGTTTTTTTGCAGGTTTTCAGAGAAATCTTGTCAGGTTTGAAAGTAATATTTGTCGGGCTTTGTCGGGTGCGCGAAATTTCGGCCGTATCCGACAACACCCGACAAAGAACTGACAAGATTTCCTACAAGCTTTAAATACAACCGCCCGTAAAGACTGTTCGAAAACAGCAAAGTTTGTCGGTTTTTGGGGCAAAAACCTCTGAAAATCCGACAAGAAACCTACAAGAAATTAGACTCCGCCAGGCACAGAAAATCAGGGGTTGGGACGGTTATTCTGATTATCTGCCTATCGCAACCTGCCATGGTTTTTATACAGATCAGCCGTAGAAGCCGTCAAGGCTGCCTGGCGGCACATTCTGACGAATGCTTGCGGACTTGACTGCACTCGGCCGATCTGTCTGGGGTGTTCAGGCAGGTTGCGGTTAGCAGCGATAGTCGTAGAGAGCGGCACATGCAAGGCGGGGAGTCAGTGCAAACACAAGGCTTTACGCACCCGATAAAAAATATTTCGCAACACTGCAACATTTTGCTTCAGCTATCTGTACAAATAGTGTGAAAACATAAGAAAGGACATAAAACAAAATGGGAAATACCACGAAAATGGCGCAAAAATGAAGCATTCTTACAAAATTCTTATAAAATTCGCGCCTTAGATAGTATAATAGGCAAGTCAAAATATTTTTACGGTTAATAAGCGCGGGCCGTTAAAGGGCGGCAAAGCGCAAAGAATGAGAGGTTTTTATGGCTGAACAACTCGTAATGAACATCAATGTTGATGAGCTCGCCAGAGCCAATTCGATCATCAACAACATCAGGACTTACTACAATTCCAAGATCGTAGGTCAGTCACAGCTTGGCGTTTCGCTCCTGGTCTCCATGATCGCGAACGGCCACATCCTGCTCGAGTCCGTACCTGGTCTTGCGAAGACAACCGCTGCAAAAGTTATGACTGAGGCAGTCGGCGGATCCTTCTCGAGAGTTCAGTGTACGCCTGACCTTCTGCCTTCCGACATCATCGGTACGCAGACATTTAACATGACTAACAACACGTTCGAGACAAAGATCGGACCTGTTTACGCTAACTTCCTGCTCCTGGACGAGATCAACCGTTCATCAGCTAAGACACAGAGCGCCATGCTCGAAGCCATGCAGGAGAGATCGGTAAGTATCGGCGGACAGACATTCAAGCTCCCTCCGGTATTCATCGTTATCGCTACACAGAACCCGATCGAGCAGGAAGGTACTTATGAACTTTCCGAGGCTCAGCAGGACAGATTCCTTCTTAAGGAAGTAATTACATATCCTAACGTTAAGGACGAGGTCGAGATCCTCAACAGGATCGAGGGTGATGTATTCACATCTTCCAAGGCTGTCGTTACGATCGATGACATCGAGTTCTTACAGGGTCTTTGCAAGAAGGTTTACATCTCACCTGCTATCAAGAAGTACATTGTTGATATCGTTCAGGCTACACGTGATCCTGCGAAGTACATTTCACCCAACCTTGCAAACTACATTGCAATGGGTTCTTCCACACGTGCTGCTATCGCATTCATGGAAGTATCCAAGGCTGTTGCTCTCATCCAGGGCAGAGCTTATGTAACACCTGACGACGTTAAGGCAATGAGACATGAAGTTATGCGTCACAGAATCATGCTTAACTTCGCTGCCATCGCTGACGGCGTAAAGGAAGAAACCATCGTTGATGCAATTGTCGGAGCAATCGTTACTCCATGAACTTAGACTACGTCTCGAAAATTAAATTCGGGCTTAAGCGTTATAAGACGATAGCTACGGATAAGACGACGAGCAGAGTTCTCGACGGTTCATACAACTCCATCTATAAGGGCAGGAGTATGAATTTCGACGAGCTCCGTGAGTATGTGCCCGGTGACGATATCAAGGATATCGACTGGAAGGCAACGTCAAGATCTCAGAAAGTACTTATCAGATCTTATATAGCCGAGAAGAAGCACAACATCATGCTGGTAATGGACGCCAACCACAGGATGCTCGGCCACACCAAGACAGGTGAGGATAAGGGCGAAGTTGCTCTTATGGCCGGCGGCACTCTGGGATACATGGTTACCGATAACGGCGATTATGTAAGCGGACTTTACTATCACGACGATAAGATGGAGAGATCCCCTTTCAAGACGGGTTTCCTCAATCTCGAGTTCCTTCTCGAAGGTTACGCTAAATGCCTTACACAGACCAACAAGTCTGACCTTAACGGGATCCTCAGCTACATCATGCACAACATCAAGAGGCGCATGATCGTGGTAATGGTTACTGACACCGAGGGTGTCTGCAACCTCAAGGAAAATCTTTTGGGTCAGATCACAATGGTTCACGACTGCCTTCTCATCAAGGTCAGCGACACCGATATCTTCGGCAAGAAGGTATATAACGTTGAAACACAGGGTTACCTCCCGCCGTTCCTCGCGCAGAGCAAGGCTTTGCAGAAGAAGCAGCACAAGGTAATGGAAGACCTGGAGAAGCAGGCTGAGAAGAAGCTCAACAGATATGGCATACCGTATGTCAATGTCGATACTGCGACAAGAGTCGACAGTAAGATCGCAGAGCTTCTCGAAAAGAACAAATCAGTCAACTAAGCAATAGACCCAAAACGGAATAAGAACAGTTGAGTGATCTAAAGAACAAGTAAGTAAAAGACAGAAACAAGAGTTATGGAAACGACGATAAACTTAAGAAGATTATTTGATTTCTCACAACTTCCGATAATCATTACGGGAGCGGTACTTGCCGTACTCACCGTTGCGATCATCCTCATGTTCCTTTACACGATCCTGAAGAACATGGAGCTCAAGCAGAAGCAGGCTGAGGAAGTTGTCGAGCAAAAAGTTTTCGTAAAACCCGACATGACGAAGCTCAAGGCCGAATATCTTGCTTTGCTTGACGGCATTGAAGCTAAGTTCAATGAGGATACCACGAAGGTCAGACCTGCTTACGAGGGCATGAGCCGTGTCGTAAGAGACTTTGTTTACAGAGCAACAGGTACTGAAGTTGATAAGTTCGCATTGTACGAGATCAGCGCAACCGAGTATAAGGATCTTGCAAAGCTCGTCGGCGAATACTATCAGCCGGAGTTCGACCAGATTTCGGAAGGTGACGTTAGGGATCATTTGGCAAAGTCAAGGAGATTAGTGTCTGAATGGAACTGAAGAATCCAATAGCTTTATATATCTGTGCGGGTGTGGCAGCGGTATTCCTTATCGTCATGTTCATCACGTTCAGACTTAAGAGAAAGTATAAGGGCGGCAAGAAGACATATCTGCCGGATTACCTCAAGAACGATTCTATGTATAAGACAAGACTCGTCTGGCACGTAATCCTTAAGTATGTTCTTATCGTGCTCATCATCACGAGCATCCTTCTGTCAGGCTTCCTCATGGCAAGACCTTACAAGACAGAGTCCAAGCAGCTCGCAAACTACAACAGAGACATCATGCTCTGCATGGATATCTCCACAACATGCGACAACCTGAACGCAGAGCTCATCGACAAGCTTGAAGACGTAGTAAGAGAACTTAACGGCGAGAGATTCGGCATCGTTATCTTCAACTCGTCTCCGGTCCTTCTCTGCCCTTTGACAAACGATTACAACTACATCATCGAAGTCCTGGACAAGGTCAAGGAAGGCCTCAAGATGAGACTCGATTACATGAACGGCAAGATCCTCTTCTCAGACAAGCTCTATGAGATGGACGCATACATCAGTAACGGTACGCTCGTAGATAACGAGGAGAGAGGTTCTTCCATCATCGGTGACGGTCTTGCGGCAGCCTGCCTCGACTTCTATGACTATGAGGAAAAGCCCGACCGTACAAGAGTAATCATCCTCTCAACGGATAACGAGCTTTTGGGCGAAGAGATCATCACACTTCCTGAAGCAGGACAGATGTGCCAGGACAGAGACATCGTGGTCTTCGGTGTAGGCACGGAGAAGATGGTCGACGCTGACAGAAAGATGATGAAGGATGTCGTCGAAGGTACGGGCGGAACGTTCTACTACGGTGAAGACAGCGATATCGTTGAGAATATCGTTGATGACATCAGAGCGCAGATCGCGACACTCGACGATACACAGTACGAGATAGTCGAGTATGAGACGCCGGAGAAGGTTTTCAGGCTCCTGCTTCTCTCACTTAGTCTTATGCTCCTCGTAGCATTTATATTGAAGGTGTAAACAGATGGATAAAATAACTTTTGAACCTATGATTCCCATCTGGTTAATGGTCATAATCTGCATCGGTCTTTTGGCTATCAAGCGAAAAGGCATAATCCCTTATGTCAGACAGTGCCTCATCGTACTGCTCCTTTTCGCCATCAACTTAAGACCCATGTACGTATCAGATGAAGTAAAAGTAATGAGACAGAAGCTTAACTGCTACTGCATTATCGTAATCGACGACACGCTCAGCATGATGGCTGAAGACTACAACGGTTCAGAGCCCCGTATGAACGGTGTTAAGGCCGACGTCGAATACATCACGGAAAAGATGGTAGGCGCCAAGTTCTGCCTTATCGACTTCAACAACGATGTAAACCTCATCGCTCCTTTCACGGACGATACCGCTTACATCAAGTCTGCAGTTAACTCGATCTATCCGCTTGCAGATTACCACGCTACGGGTACGAACATTAACGTCTCCAAGAAGCTCCTTGGCCAGATGATCGACAACGCAACGATCTTAGGCGACGGCCACGTAGTCGTATTCTTCATCACTGACGGTGAGAATACGGACAAGAACACACTCGATTCCTTCGCAGACATTGCAGACGGCATCGAGGGCGGTGCAGTCATGGGCTACGGCACTGACAAGGGCGGCCAGATGCATTACTACGACGAACTCTATGATGAAGTAGTCCTCGTTGAAGATAAGAGATCTTATCCTTACGAGCCCGCTATCTCCTATATCGATGAAGATAACCTCGAGCAGCTTGCTGACGATATGGGTCTTACCTATGTCCACATGTATGATTCCGAGGATATCGATCCGGTTCTCGATGATGTAATGGGTCTTCTCGACGCGGAAGAGGAAGAGACGACGAAGTATGGCTATGCAGACGTTTACTTCTGGTTCGTTTATCCGCTCGCAGCATTAGTAGCTTATGAATTCATAAGCGTGAAAAGGAGGGCCTGACGCATGGTAAAGAAAATAGCTATTGCAATCTGGATCCTCACAGCCTCATTCCTCGGCATCCTTGTCGTCAACTATGTCGGCAACAGAAAGATGATCGAGAATTACGGCCAGGGTGTTTACCAGCAGAATGAATTAGGTTTCTTGGGCTTCACCCAGCCTTACATCAACCACTTCAACAAGGGTAATGTTTTCTATCAGCTGGGCGACTATCAGAAGGCTAAGCAGGAATATCAGCTTGCTCTTAACTTAAGACCTGACGAACCTTACGACTGCAAGATCAGAGTCAACTATGCTCTGTCTTACGTAACACCCATCGATGTCGATGACATCAACGAGGATAACTACAAGGACGTAATCGAGATCTGTGAGACAGCCAAGAGCATCCTCGCAGAGAACGACTGCGCTACAGAGAATAACGACGGACACTACTACGCAGCTCAGAAACTCTATAACGAGATCAACCAGTTTATCGAGGATCTGAAGAACCAGTACGAGAATCCGCCGACGCCGACACCTACGGCAACGCCTACTCCGAATCCGGAGAACGGCACGGCTACGCCGACACCTTCACCCAAGCCGGATGCAGATGCAACGGAAACTCCGACACCTACACCGCAGGGCCAGGACCAGTCGCCTACGCCTACACCCCAGGGCGGCGAACAGACCCCGACACCTACACCTCAGGGCGGTCAGGAGACTCCTACTCCCACACCCGGCGGCGGAGAAGATACTCCTACACCGACTCCCGGCGGAGAGGGCGAGACTCCCACACCTACACCGGGTGGCGAAGGAGAAACACCTACACCTACACCGGGCGGTAACGACGGTACACCTACCCCGACACCAGGCGGCGAGGGAACAGGAACTCCGACACCTACTCCCGGCGGCGAAGGAACAGGAACACCTACACCTACTCCGGGCGGCGAAGGTACAGGCACACCGACACCTACACCGGGCGGCCAGGGCCAGGGTACACCGACTCCTACACCTTCACCTGAGGACCGTATCCGCGACATACAGGACAGAAGTAACAGGGAACGTTATGGTGGTACGGGTGACTACAATGACGACTACAACTTCGGTAACTCCGCAAGCTGGTAATCAATTTAATTAAACTATCCGCATCGGCATGACCCACACCCGGGTTGTGCCGATGTAATATATGGATACAATTATTCCACGGCCGGGCTTTTATATTTCCCGCCGGCGAAAAGAGGTCAGTAACATGTATAAGCAAAGACCTGTCATCAAGATTTTTGACGGTATCTTTATCACGGCAGCATGCCTTAGCACGTTCCTTTACGAGTTCAGTTATTTCTTTATAGCGCTGACTGCAGTGCTTGCCATACTGGCATTCGTATTTCCGGGCATTTACGCTTCAGGCATTGCAGGCGCAAGGCTCAAGACATGTTCTTACGGCACCACGATCTTATCGGTATTTCCGTTCACGCTGCTCGTAGTGGTACCGGTATTCATCGTCTCTTTGTTCTTCAATGAAGACCTGGGCTGGCCTGCGATAATCACTTATGCAGTCGTCACGATAGTGCTTCTTAACATATTTTTCTGGACCGGCATAATAATCGTTTACTTAACATCCAAGCAGATCGGCATCAGCAAGCGTCTGCTCGGAATCTTCTGCGGCATGATCCCCGTTGCAAACCTCTTCGTTCTCTCATTGATCGTAAAGATCTCTGGCAGGGAAGTAAGAGAGGAGAGCGAGAGATATTGGCGCAACGAAGCAAGGATCCCTGAGCAGCTCTGCAAGACCAAATATCCCATCCTCATGGTCCACGGCGTATTCTTCAGAGATTCAGAGCACCTGAACTACTGGGGCCGTGTTCCCGCCGAGCTCATCAAGAACGGCGCGACCATCTTCTACGGCGGCCAGGAATCAGCAGGCAACGTTCCTTCATGCGCTCTCCAGATTAAGAAAGCCATCGTCAAAGTCATTGAGGCAACGGGCGCAGAAAAGGTCAACATCATCGCCCACAGTAAGGGCGGCCTCGACTCCAGATACTGCATCACGATGCTCGGCATGGCTCCTTATGTCGCATCCCTCACAACGGTCAACACACCGCACAGAGGCTGCGAATTTGCAGAATACCTCATGAACAAGGCGCCCGAGAAACTCAAGAACACGGTTGCCGCAGCATATAACAAAGGCGCGAAAGCATTGGGCGACACAAACCCCGACTTCATAAGCGCCGTCACCGACCTCACCAAAGACGGTGTCGCACGCCTTAACGCCGAGATGGCTCCGATGCAGTCACAGTTCGACGGCATCTACACCCAGAGCTTCGGCTCAAAGCTCAACCACGCCACGAGCGGCAAGTTCCCTCTCAACATGAGCTACCACTTCGTCAAGCATTTCGACGGCTTCAACGACGGTCTCGTCGGCGAAGAATCCTTCCAGTGGGGTTCCGAATACCACTTCCTCACAAACAAAGGCCTCCGCGGCATCTCCCATGCCGACATGATCGACCTCAACCGCGAAAACATCGACGGCTTCGACATCCGCGAATTCTACATCAATGTAGTTCACGGCTTGAAGGAGAGAGGACTCTGATTTTTAGCCTGGGAAACCGGAGGGCAAACTCTCAGTTCGCTTTAATCCATACTAAATAACAAAGGGCCGTCTCATTTGAGACAGCCCCTGATCATCAACTAATAAATTCCTGACTATCAGCTTTCCTTTGCAGCCAGCTCAGCGATAGTGTACTTCTGAAAGAATTTCTGCATCTCTTCGCTGAATTCCTTCCACATGGGGAGTGTGACGCATGAAGCGACGCGGTCGCACTTGGGCGCGTTGGGATCCATGCATGCTACGACGTAGAAGTCGTTTTCAGTAACGGAGATGATGTCCCATGCGGTGATATCCTTGGCATCGCGCGCGAGCTTGTAGCCGCCGTTCTTGCCGCGGAGGCCCTTAACGAGGTTGTTCTGGACGAGCATCTTTATGATGGATTCAAGATACTTCTCGGAAAGACCCTGTCTTTCAGCGATGCCGCTTAACGTGACATAAGAATCCTTGCCGAACTTTGCGATGTCGATCATTACGCGGAGTGCGTAACGTCCTTTTGTAGATACAACCATTTTGAAGCCTCCATAGGTCAATAAAACACTAACCTATTATAATGAAGGGAATAAAGGAATTAAAGAGTTTTCAGACAAAGTTGAACATAAAAAGTATATCTTGTTCAAGAACGCAACAAAAAAGCCAGAAAAGCAGGCCTTTAACAATGTTACCAGGGCACTGGAAGGGCACCATAAAGGCACAGAAAAGGTACCGGAAAAGGCACCGGAGGATCACTTTATCGGCTGGATGAACCCATCGTCCTTATACATCGGCCAGGGAGCCTTGCCCGTCTTGGCAAACTCACCCCAGAGTTCCCTGATCTTCTCGCCGACACGGCGTGAGACGGGATCTTCAACCTTGCAATACGGAGCGGACTTGTCGAGCATGACCGGAACGTCGCTTGCGTGGAAACAGCCGGCGCCGCGCTTTTCGATGTCGGGTGTCATGTAGACATATTCATAGACCCAGGAAGGTCCCTTGATATTGCGTGCAACGTCGCGTGAAGGTTCAACGTAGTAGAACGAAGTGAAGTCATCTGACATCTTGCGGCGCGAACCCGGACCAGGTCTGAACTTAAACTTGAACCAGAATGCAGCAAGAGGAAGGGCTGCCGTCGGTATGTTGCAAATGAATGCATCGCCTTCCTGAGCACATGTTCCGATAATGACAGGCTTTTTGGACTCTTTGGCAAGTTCTGTCGGCCAGCCTTTTATTACCTCTCCGTCAATGACAGGTGAGAAAGCACAGTTTGAACTGCCTTCGCGGAATACGAATTCACGAAGTTTCTTGTTTGCCTCGTGGATCTTCCAGATAGGCAGATCTTTTAACTTATAAAGCTCGTTCTCCTTAACCTCAAGGAATCCGAGATATTTACGTGTGAGACGCTCGCTCTGCTGCTCTGTCCAGAAAGATTTGGCGCACGGTGACATTAAGATCGCCTTGTCGAACAGGAGTTTTGCTTCGGGCATGCCGAGCAGCGCAAGGATGCATGCGGCGCCTGCAGACTGTCCGAAGACGGTAACGTTATCGGCATCTCCGCCGAAGCGGTGAATGTTATTACGGATGAACTTGAGCGCAGCCATCTGGTCAAAAAGGCCGTTGCTCTTGTCAAAGTTCTTGTCGAGGAAATTGAGATTTAAGAATCCTTCAAGATTTAAGCGGTAGTTGAAGCTTACGACGACGGTCTTTGAGTCGATAGCGACTTTGGCCATGTCATAGTAAAGCTCTTCAGAATCTTCAGATACCTTGCCGCAACCGCCGTTCGCATAAGAGCCGCCGTAGAACCACACCATGACAGGTGATCCGTATTCCAATCCCTGGGGCACGAAAATATTAAGGTAGAGACAATCCTTGCCGTCAGCCTGGATAGTGGACCTTCCGCGTCCCTGAACAGGGCTTATAGGGGCCTTGGTGGCATCCAGAACGCCTTCCCAGGACTCGGGCGGAAGAGGATGCTTAAAAGCAAGGTCGCCCACAGGAGGCAATGCAAACGGGATTCCGAGGTATTCCTCACATCCGTCTTTGACGATGCCTCTTACAAGTCCGTATTCGGTTGTGACCGTTCTTGAGTATTCCATAAAGAAATTTTACACGGCTGAAGAGCGGGGTGCAACATACCCAAAGTCAATTAACCATCAAGTTACGTTAATTACGACCAGCTCCGGATAGTTATTGATCCTGACAGGTGCAACGCTGTTGCCAAGGCCCCGGCTGACGATGAGCGTCATGGAGCCATAAGAGTGCATGCCCTCATAAAGCGAAGGGAAGAACGTGAAGTCAGGTGACAGCAGGCCGCCCTTGCCCGGAATGATGATCTGTCCGCCGTGAACGTGTCCTGTCAGCACGAGATCTGCGCCTAAAGACTGATAGAGTGAAACATAATCAGGTTCGTGTGCGAGCATTACCACGGGCTTCTCATCAGTAAAAGCAGGGTAGGCATCGAATGATTCCAAAGAAGAATCAGCGATGCCTGCAAGGCAATACGAGCCCATATCTACATAAGTGTCATCCAGGAATACGACTCCCAGATCACGCATGTCGGAATAGAACATATCAAGTTTGTCGCCATGCAGTCTGTTCTCATGGTTGCCCGTGACATAGTAAACGGGTGCTATCTTTACCGCACCTTCGATGAAGTCCATCGCGATGGAATAAGAAGTGTGCGTTGAATCAACGATGTCGCCTGTAACCACGATGATGTCGGGATCACATGCTTCGATATTCTTCAAAAGAACTGACTGGTTAAAACCGAAGAACTGGTTGTGCAGGTCTGACACCTGAACGATCTTTACGTCATCAGACAAGTCCAGATCAACATCGTATGTGCTTGTCGTCAGACGGTAGTTCTGATAAAGACAGAATCCGCATATAACAAGTTCCAGTACCATAAGCAAAGGAACTGTAACAGCAAACTTCGGTTTCAACGTCTTGTGGTGGAAGACCTTCATGCCTAAGAAGGCACCTATCGAACCACCCAGGAATGCCCATAACAATAATGTCTTTTCAGGTATGCGCCTGGCACCTTTCTTTGCATAAGACTTGTCCATTCCATAAAGAATGAACGCTGCAAGATTAACCAGGATAAGCCAGTATACGAGGATCACGTTATGCCTCGGTAGGGGATATTACGCCATAAGCCTCGCAGAGATCTTCTGTAAGATCAGTATCTTCGCTGAGGCATCTGATGATCAACACGGTATTTCCATTAAGATAGACACCTGCAAGAGATACACGTGTTGAGGTGCTTTCAACATATGAGATATAGTAGGAATAACCCTTCTCATCACCTTTTTCACCGCCGCCGGCAAATGCTTTTCCGTACTCTTTCCAGAATTTCTTTGCGTCATCTTCGTTCTGGAATGTAAACACAAAGCCAATGGATAATCCGTCGTGGTCGCTATATGCGTAACCCGTTACTTCGGTAACATCGTACTTTTTGAAATCTTCGAAGCGGTTAATGATCTTCTTATAGACCTTCTGGGCATCTTTATCTTTGCCGTAGAAATATACGCCGTCATCTGACTGGCCAGCGGTCTTTGCCACGAATTCCTCATAGAAATCGCCCTCGTCATCCAACAGCTCAAAATCCTGCTCATCACAGAACTTCTGCATCGTCTTATGACTGAATCCCTTAGGCGCGCAGGCGGTAAGTCCGACTACCATTGCAAGTGCCAGTACTGAGCAGGCGATTCTCTTAAGTGCTTTCATGTTATCCCTCCGCGAAAAAGTATTTTATGAATCAATTATATCCTTAAGCTTCAGAAGGTGATATTACACCGAAGTTCTCACAGATCTCATCAACCATGGTCGACTTTTTGTAATTGCACTGTACGAACAATACTGAATTGTTTTTCTGATAGAAGCCGCAATACTGTTTCAGGTTATCACTGTATCTTCTTTCCATGATGAAATAGGAATAGCCTTTATCTTCGCCCGTCTCTCCATAATCTTTCATATGTCTGGCATAGGACTTATACACCTTCTCGGCATCTTTTGCGTCATCGAAAGTCAGCACGTACGCTTGTACGAAAACGTCCTCATCGAAGAATATGAAAGACGTAGCTTCATTTACGTCTGCTTCCGGGTAACCTTCGAAACGGTTAAAGACAATATCGTAGAGATCCTGTGCATCGTCCTTAACCGCATGGATATAAGCACCTTCACCGGGCTCGTTGCCTATAATGATCTCATTAAATGAATCGGCGTAATCGTCCACGTCATCGAAAAGCTCATAGTCTTCGCCTTCACAGTATTTGATTGCTTTCTTGTGGTCGAAAGTCTTAGAAGCACAGGCAGTACAACCAACTACCACTGTAAGTGCCATAAACGAACATGCGATTTTCTTAAAAGTATTCATATCTATCCCCTAAATGAATATGACTGAATTACAGCACCTCAGATTCCAGATACTTCATGAAGCCGTCCAAGCCCTCACAAAGATCGGAATATGTCTCATCGAAATTACCCGTGTACCACGGATCTGCAATGTTCCTTGTGCTGCCCGCAAACTGAAGGCAGGCATAGATCTTGTTATCCGGATCTCCACCTGCAATACGTGTCATGTTCGAAATGTTATAAGAATCCATTCCGATCAGATAATCGTATTCTTCATAATCGGAACGTGTCATCTGACGTGCTCTGTGCGGCAGTACCGGAATTCCGACCTCTCTCATCTTGCCGACCGTACCATAGTGCGGTCCGTTACCGATCTCCTCACGGCTCGTTGCCGCAGAGTCGATATAAAACTTATCGGCAATACCCTTCTTATTTACCATGTCCTGGAACATAAACTGCGCCATCGTCGAGCGGCAGATGTTGCCGTGACATACGAATAGTACTTTTATCATTGCTACGATTTGCCCTGAAAAACCTTGAAAAGCCTTATTTTATAAGGATTTCCGGATTATCCTTACAAAAGAACATTCGTTCTTTTCGTGGCTTATTTTGGCATATTTTGGTCGCCAAAAGGTATAAAATCAGGTATAAAATTTGTAAAATTAACCTGACAATTTTTACAGGGCTTTTTGAGGCATCATTTTACCCGATTCCAATCCTTCGGATTTCCGCCTTAACATCCTCATATACGACGTGAGTATAAGTGTTAAGTGTAACTCCGATTTCCGAATGTCCCATAAGATATTGCAAGTGCTTAGGATTCATTCCTGACTTTGCCATATTGGAACAATAGGTGTGACGGCACACATGAGGGGTTATAAGCGGCATTTGAACCTTGTAAATGCTGTTGTACTTCTCTCTGATGTGCTGGAAGTATTTCTCCCAGTGGAGTGAATACATCACGCTGCCGTTCTTGTCGAAGTAAAGAAATCCGGTCTTTCCTTCGATGATCGGTTCTTTTCTTGGAGGTCTTCTGTTGTCGATTATCTTCCGGAAACACGCTTCGACATCAGGTGTCATGGGAATTACTCTCGTTCCGGCGTTTGTCTTGGTCTGCTGGATATAGTATCCGTGAGAACCGTGCTTCAATAACTGATGATCGATATTGATCGAGTGTTCTTCGAAGTTAATATCGGAAATTGTCAGTCCGCAGAACTCAGAGATTCTCATTCCTGTTTTGAGAAGAATATAAATACCTTCATAGTATCTGTTAAAGTGCGGATCCTCTTTTACGAACTTGAGGAAATTGCGTTCTTCTTCTCTGCTTAGTGCCTTACGCCTTACGCTGTTATTGACGAGTACATCTACCACCTGGAATGAGAACGGGTTCTTTCTGATGATGTCATCATCTACCGCGAGCTGGAAAGCCGGTCTTAATACGCCCCTTATACAATGAATGGAACTGTATCCTCTGTGGTCTTTCTGCTGAAGCTTAATGAGCCACAGTTTGGCATCCGATATCCTGACTTGGTCGATCCTTTTGCTTCCAAACGGATCTTTCTTCAAGATATTGATGATGGTCTTATAGCCTGTCTTGGTAGTAGGTCTTACGTTTACTCTTGTCTCGACATATCTCTCAACAAGATCGAGAACTGTAAGATTACCGCCGTGTGAAGCTATATGGTCAAAAAGGTCGGCTTCGATCTGCTTTTCCATCTCCCTTAAGGAAAGACCTCTTTTCTTTCCCTGAGGTGCCAGATCATTGTGATCAAGTCTTAAGCTGTATACAGCTCTTACTTGTCCCCAAGCGTCAGTGTACTTGAAACGGTAACGACCGTCCGGCAACTGGACCTCTCCGTTGTGTAATAATCTGCCTCTGTTATCTCTCCTTTTTTCTATCATATTTCGAGCTCCTTTCTTAAAAAAGCCCGATACAGCATACGTAAAATATACCATACCGGGCTGGTGATTGCCTTCGATTAATGGGTCAGACTACGGTAGCGTCATCCATATATTTCTCGAAAATCTTTCTTTTGATCATGGTCCGGTTACCATTCATGACTATAAAATCCGCCAGTGGATTTTCATCCACTATTTGTCGCAATTTCTTTTCGCCAATATGAAAATATCTGGCAGCTTCCCTGATCGTCAGAGTGTACTTTTCCCATAAAGGGACGATGTTTGTCTGGTTGTTCTGAGTTTGATTGTTTTCCATAAAGATATCTCCTTTACTCCTATTATTTGTTTCTGTTTTCAGGACAGTAAGTCTGATAGATTGCGTTCATGGCATTCCGGATATCATCGGCACACCTTTCCAGTTCCAGGGGATGGGCTATACCGAGTATGTTCAACTTGCGGAGGACCTGATGAAGATTGCTTCCGGCACGTTTTGTTTCACACAGCAGGTAATTCAGATCAGCCGGCGGAGCTTCCACGATTATGTCTCCAGCCATTGCTTTACGTGCATATTGGCTGATGGTAAGACCTGCTCTTGCAGCGTTTTTCCGAATGGATTCATATTCTTTTTGATCTACTCTGAAGTGGATCTGATGCGATTTTGCAGGGAAAGTCTTACTCATCTGAACCTCCTTCGGATGTCTGATCCATATTTAAGATCCAAAACCATTCACTGCCTTTCTTATCCGATTTGAGTCCGGGCACATACTTTTTGGCTTCATCGAGTGTCCTTTTGCAGATGTTCTTTTCTCTTGCCAGTTCTACGATCTTCTGTGCTTCAACCTCAGAGTGTTCTGAGAAGTAAGTCTTCAGGAATTTGACCGCACTGTCCAGTTTGGTCTCGGTTCGCGGTCTGGGATTCCTTGAGGCGTACAAGATGTCATCTGCAGTCACATCGTCATATCCGCCGACCCATTTGAAACCATGAGGACCGTCAAGTCTGAAAGCCTGAGAGGTTCCCTGAGGACAAAGTGATGACTTGTTGTGAACGAAGACTCTGAGATTTGCATCGTCTTTATGTCTTCCGACAAGAAGGATACTTCTTGAGATGGCTGTGAAATCCATGGAACCGATCCCTCTGTAAATGCTGTTAAGTCCTTGGGACTTGTTGAGATGTCCGATCAGTATGATCGCGCATTTATATTTCTCGGCGAGATCACCGACCGGTCTTAACTTCTCTCTTACCTCATTGGCCTTATTCATATCGGTACGGGAGCCGATAAATGCCTGGATAGGATCGATGACAAGAAGTCTCGCTCCGGATGACTCTAGAGCATCAGTAATTGATTTGTCTGACAGGGAAGAAGGCTTATTCTCATCTTTGAAGAAGAAAATGTTTCTGGAATCAGCTCCGCATTCTTCGAGGCGGGGAGTGATTGTGTCACTGACGCCATCTTCTGCAGAAAGATAGATGACGTTCTGGGACTTAAGTGACGGCAGTCCGGGAAGAACAGTTCCGGAAGAAACACAGGCAGCAATCTTAAGTGCCAGATTGGTCTTACCGTCACCCGGGTTGCCTTGGATGATGGTTATCTTCCCGTAAGGAATGTACGGGTACCATAACCACTCGATGTTTTCTTTGGCCACTTCGGCCATGCTCATGAGACTGAAATTGTTGTTCATTGATTTGCTCCTTTGCTTAGTTTTTGAGGAACGGGGTCTCAGGGGATGTCCCCTGACAAGCTTTTTGTTTTTGTGTACACAAAAGCGTTGCTTGCTAAACCGTTCCGAGTTTGTTCAGTTGTTAATGTCCGGTGAAGAGGATCCGTAATTTCTGTTGCGGATTATGTCCCTTTTCACCTGTAAGGAATGAGAGAGGTCAAAAGTGAAGACCTGGAGTGAAAAAATTTTGAAAATATGCCCAAGGTGTAACGGATTCGTTACACCTCGAGCTAAGATTTCTATTATTTGTAAAGACGTCAGGGCTCTCGCATTGCGGTTACGAGATCATGGGAGGGATTACAAGTCCCTCTCCCGGTGGCTTTCT
>JAEEGJ010003047.1_pt1 | contig 69894 bp, 52 predicted proteins | sample 8958761 | NCBI WGS metagenome assembly JAEEGJ01 (sample SAMN16246546, study PRJNA631951) | gut metagenome | biome: gut microbiome; feature: rumen; material: RS-attached | host: Bos | place: Iran: Karaj | collected 2018-10 | reverse complement strand
TTAATAGCTGATATTAAAGGAAAGAATTGTGACATGTGATAAAAGAGAGCCGAGAAATCGGCTCTCTTTTGTTAATTGTGCTAGAAACTTTCTCAAGGTTGATTTATAATATATGAAATGAAACAATGTGGGTGTTTATGCCCATGGATGCAGGAGAAATTTCATGGATCAGGCGTATCTTTTCAATACAGGAAAAGACTATAAGAGTTATAACTACCTGGGATCAAGACCATATTCCAAGCCGGACGGCGATAAGGGATATCTTTTCCGTGTATGGGCACCAAATGCAAAGGCAGTCAGCGTCGTAGGCGATTTCAATGACTGGAATCCTGAGGCCTACCATATGTATAAGATCGGAGATTCCGGCATCTGGGAAGCATATATCAGTGGTGCCAAACAGTGGGACCGATATAAATACCATGTGTACGGAGCGGATGGATCCGAGGTCAATAAAGTCGACCCGTATGCCAGACACTGCGAGACGAGACCGGCAGACGCTTCGATCCTTTATGATCCGAATGACTATGAATGGCATGATGAAGCATTTACAAGCAAGCGTGTTCACGCCTGTTCTCCGCGTCCGATCTCTATCTATGAAATCCATCTTGGTTCCTGGAAGAGACATGAGGACGGCAACTTCATGAATTACCGCGAGATCGCGAAAGATCTTGCCAAGTACTGTAAGAAGATGGGATATACCCATGTCGAACTGATGCCGGTCCTGGAGCATCCGCTGGATGATTCCTGGGGTTATCAGGTCATCTGTTATTATGCGGTAACCAGCCGCTTCGGTACGCCTGCGGACTTTAAGTTCTTCGTGGATCATCTTCATAAGAACGGGATCTCGATCATCCTTGACTGGGTGCCGGCACATTTTCCGAAGAACTCCGAAGGTCTGGTCCATTTTGACGGATCTGCCTGCTATGAATACAAGGATCCCCGTATTGGTGAACATAAAGAGTGGGGCACGTTCGTTTTCGATTATGCGAAAGCGGAAGTACAGTCATTCCTGATCTCCAATGCCGTGTTCTGGATCGAGGAATTCCATCTCGACGGTATCCGTATGGATGCGGTATCGAGTATGCTCTACCGTGATTACGGAAGAACCGAATACATCCCGAATATTTATGGCGGAACAGACAATCTGGAAGCTATCGATTTTATCAGAAACCTGAATACCATCATGTCGGAGAATTATCCGTATGTCATGATGATCGCGGAGGAGTCCACGGCCTGGCCGAAGGTCTCCCATCCGGTATCGGACGGCGGTCTCGGATTCACACATAAGTGGAACATGGGCTGGATGCACGATACGCTTGATTATTTCCAGACAGACTCCTATGCCAGAGAATGGCATCACGACCAGTTCTGTTTCTCCATGATGTACGCATTCTCTGAGAACTTTATCCTGAGCCTTTCACATGATGAGGTCGTTCATGGAAAGAAGAGCCTGATCGATAAGATGCCGGGCGATACATGGAGAAAGTTTGCCAATCTCCGTCTTATGTTTATGTATATGATGGCTCACCCCGGTGCCAAGCTCAATTTCATGGGTTCGGAATTCGGCCAGTTTATCGAGTGGCGCTTCTACGAGCAGCTCGAATGGTTCATGCTTCAGTATGAATCCCATAAGCTTCTTCAGGATTATGTTGCCGATCTGAACCATTTCTATATCAAGAATGCGCAGTTCTGGCAGGACGATCATTCCTGGGGCGGCTTCGAATGGGTCGATGCTTCGGATGTGAAGAATAACGTCTTTGTTTTTAAGCGCAAAGGTGTGGCAAATCAGGAAGATATTTACGTGGCGCTCAATATGGTGCCGGTACCGCTGGAAAACTACAACATCGGCGTAACCGAGAGCGGACGGTATAAGATCCTCATGAATACGGATGACATGAAGTACGGAGGATCCGGATATCCGGATGGCTCTGATAGTAAGGGTACCTTTAAGGCTGTAGAAGAAAGCTGGAACGGCAAGCCTTGCCATATCTCGGTAAATCTTCCTCCTCTCGGCGGAATCTACTTCCAGAAAGTGAAGACTTCATCGTCTTCTAAGACAGCTTCCACGAAGAGTACGAAATCTTCGGCAAAAACATCTACGGCAAAGAGTACTAAAACTACAGAGAAGAAGTCTTCTGTGAAGACAACGAAAACAGTGAAAACAAAGAAGAAACAATAAGAGATTTTATAAACGGAGGTTCTCATTATGGCGAAAGCGCAAGTAGTCGCAATGATTTTGGCGGGTGGACAGGGCTCCAGACTGGGTGTGCTGACAAAGAGTATTGCCAAGCCGGCAGTTCCTTTCGGAAGCCGTTATCGGATCATCGATTTTCCACTTTCCAATTGCGCAAACTCAGGAATTGAAACAGTTGGTGTTCTGACACAGTATCAGCCTTTGGCGCTGAATACTTACATCGGAAACGGTCATCCTTGGGATCTTGACAGAAATAACGGTGGTGCATTTATTCTTCCGCCTTTCCAGAAGACGGGAAAGAGCGACTGGTACAAAGGTACAGCGAACGCGATCTACCAGAACCGCGATTTTATCGATGACTGCGAACCGAAGTATGTACTGATCCTTTCCGGTGACCATATCTATAAGATGAACTACGCCGAGATGCTCCGTCAGCATATCGAAAATGAAGCCGATGCGACCCTGGCAGTTCTCGAAGTACCGTGGGAAGAAGCTTCCCGTTTCGGTATCCTCAATACAAAAGAGGACTCCGATGTGATCACTGAGTTTGTTGAGAAGCCGGCAAAACCGGAGAGTAATCTCGCTTCCATGGGTGTGTACATCTTCACCTGGGATGTTCTTAGAAAAGCACTTGTCGAGGATGAAGAGGATCCGAAGTCGAACAATGACTTTGGTAAGAACATCGTTCCGCTTCTCCTTGAGCAGGGAAAGAAACTCTGTGCTTACCGCTTCTCCGGTTATTGGAAAGATGTTGGAACGATCTCTTCACTCTGGGAGTCCAATATGGATATTCTTGACCGTCCGCATGAGATCAACCTGATTGACCGTTCCTGGAGGATCTACAGCAGAAATCCTGTGAAACCTTCCCAGTTCCTCGGTGATAGTGCTGAGGTAAGAGGATCGGCACTGACAGATGGCTGCCAGATCTTCGGATCTGTCCAGCACTCCGTGCTTTCCAACTCAGTTACGGTAGAGAAGGGCGCGGTCGTAAAAGACTGTGTGCTTTTCCCGGGTGTAACGGTAAAAGCCGGTGCACATCTTAACCGCTGTATCGTTGCTTCGGGAACGATCATCGGAGAGAATGTCAAGGCCGGTTCGGACGTCAAGGGTAAGAGTCCGTATCTAAACGAGAAGATCTGCTCTGAAGGTATTGTTGTTATCGAGGGTGGCCTGAAGATCAAGGACAACGCCGTGATCCCTGCCAATTGTCAGGTGGATAAGGATGTCCATGTATCGGCGAAAGACAATGTCATCGAAGAAGTCTTTCGTGTATGACCGGAAGTTGGGAGGAATAAAGAATGTTTATTGATGCAATGGGTTTAATCCTTGGTGATAATAAGAAAATTACACTTGGCGAGCTTTCAAAGCCTCGCGCTCTTTCCGCGATCCCGTTTGGCGGCAGATACCGTATCATTGACTATATGCTGTCGAATATGGTGAATTCCGGTATCAAAAATATCGGTATTCATACATATACGAAGTATAAGTCACTGATGGACCATCTCGGAACAGGTTCTTCCTGGGATCTCGATAGAAAGAATTCCGGCGGACTTCATATCCTGCCTCCGTATGTTAACTCTGAAGCCACATCGGTACAGGGAGATGAAGAGATGGCCGGTCTCCTCGATTTCGTACGTTCCAGTAAAGCATCGTACGTGATCATGGCGGCAAGTAATGTCATCCTCAATACGACATTTACTGATTTTGTTGAAGACTTCAAAGCCTGCGGCGCAGATATTTCCGTAATGTATAACCGTGACGGCACGAAGTTCGGCGGCCCGAACTATATTCTCGATGTTGACAGAAGAGGCTGGGTCAAGGATATGCTCTTTAATCCGGAAAAGAGCGGTCTTACCAAGAGCAGTATGGGTATCATCGTTCTCCGTAGAGAACTTCTTATCGATCTGATCGCCGAGATGATGGCACGTGGAACGAATCATGTAGGTATCCATTCCTTCGTTAAGAAGTACGAAACGCTTCGCGTCCATGCGTATGAATATAAGGGTCTGGTACTTCGTATCAATAGTATCCAGTCTTACTTCAATTCATCGATGATGCTTCTGAATAATCAGATCCGTGCGGAGCTTTTCTGGAACGGAATGCCGATCTTTACAAAAGTAAAGGACGAGGCTCCGACGCTGTATTCGGATGACTGTAAGGTCACAGACGCAATCGTATCTGACGGCTGTCGTATCTCCGGTAATGTTACGGAATCTATTCTGTTCCGTGGTGTGGCAGTAAGCAAGAACTGTACGATCAAGAATTGTGTAATTATGCAGGATGTGCATATTTCAGATAACTGCTATCTGGAGAATGTTATTCTCGATAAAAATTCTGTGGTCCGTCCGGGAATTAAGCTTGTAGGACACAAGGATTACCCGGTCGTGATCGGTAAAGGAGCGATCGTATGAACAAAGTGAAGGTCCTGTTTGTCTCTTCGGAGGTCTATCCGTTTGCTAAAGTCGGTGGTCTGGCTGATGTTGTCGGTGCTCTGCCGGTGGAACTTCAGCATCACCACTGCGATGCCAGAGTAATCATGCCTCTTTATAAGAGCATCAAGCAGAAGCATGAGCACAACCTGGATTTTATCGGATGGAAAATGATCAAGATGGGCTGGAGATCCCTTTATGCGGGTCTTTACACTCTGACAATGAATGGTGTCCAGTTCTACTTTGTTGACAACGAATACTATTTCAACTTCGATCAGGTCTATGTAGAGTACGTTTTCGATATCGAGCGTTTCTGCTTCTTCCAAAGAGCAGTGCTTGATTTCCTGGGAGACTTCATGGGATTTGAGCCGGACGTACTGCACTGTAATGACTGGCAGGCCGGCATGATGCCGCTGCTTCTTGATGCACATTATAAGAAGTACGGTTATCACACGAATATTAAGACGGTTTATACGATTCATAATCTGAAATATCAGGGTATTCACGGCATTGAAGTTATCCAGGATCTTCTCGATCTCCCGAGCGAGTATCTTACAGATGAACTGTCGATCAAGGATGGTGCCGTAAACTTCATGAAGGCCGGTATCGTTTACAGTAACTCTGTAACGACAGTATCTCCGACCTATGCATATGAGATCATGACGGATTATTACGGCGAAGGCCTGAATCACACGCTTCAGCGCTATGCGTATAAAGTATCCGGTATTCTCAATGGAATCAATGCGGAAGAGTATAATCCTTCGAAAGATCCGATGATCCCTCAGAAGTATTCGATCAAGAATTATGAAGAGGGGAAAGCAGTTAACAAAAAGTCCATCCAGGAACAGCTGGGACTCGAAGTGAATCCTGGCGCACCGCTGTGTACGATGATCTCTCGTCTTGTTGACCAGAAAGGCCTCGACCTTCTGCTCCGCGTAGTCGAGGAGATGCTCTACGATGGTATGCAGATCGTTATTCTCGGAACTGGTGATGCTTATTATGAGCGCTCTCTTGCAGATATCGCCGCGAGAAATCCGGGTAAGATGTGTGCATGTATCTCCTTTGATAACGGACTGGCACATACGCTTTATGCCGGATCGGATATTTTCCTGATGCCGTCTCTGTTTGAGCCATGTGGTCTGTCTCAGCTGATCGCAATGACATATGGTACGATCCCGATCGTCCGTGAGACGGGCGGACTTCGCGATACTGTTGTTCCGTATAACGAGTTTACAGGCGAAGGAAACGGTTTCTCTTTCGCGAATATCAATGCGCATGAGTTCCTGTTCGTTACGAAGTATGCCTGTGACCTGTATCGTCACAATAAGCCCGTATGGAACAAACTTATCGAAGAAGGCATGAAAGCGGATTACTCCTGGAAGAAGTCTGCGGAAGAGTATGCCGGTCTTTATTCTTTCATTACCGGCATTTCAATTGCCGAAGAAGAAGAACCGGTGAAAAAGCCTCTTACGGAAGAGATCCTCGATATCGGAAAAGAGAAAAAGGAAGAAGCACCGAAAAAGACGAAGAAAACTGTAGCGAAGAAGCCTGCAGCGAAAAAGACGGTAACAAAGGAACAGGTTTCCTCCGAGAAGAAGCCGTCTGCCGCCAAGACAGCTTCCAAGGCTTCGAAACCGGCAGCGTCTCCTGCGAAAAAAACATCGAAAGCTACTTCGGATAAACCGGCATCAAAAGCAACCGGTGCGAAGGAGAATAAGAAGTCATGACCTCACGGATCGCAAAGAATTCGGACTGTGTGGTGCATTGTTCGAGGCTTGCGGAGTACAGAACTCCTTTTGGAGCCCAGAAGACGGGCGGCTATGTGGATCTTTATATCGATGTAACCGTTCCTGTCGATCAGATCGTTCTTTGTTATGCATATGGTCTTTATAGCCTGTCGTATAACGAATTGCGGATGAAAAAATATGAATCAGTCCCGGACCGCTGGCATTGCCGTCTTCGCATGCCCTCCGAGCCGGGGCTGCTTTTTTACTGGTTCTGTTTGCGCAGCAGTGCAGAAGATATTGAAAGAATCGTTGATCCGGAGTGTCACGATCTCCTGTATCGTAAATACGACGATAGCCGTACTTATCTTTATTATGTAGCATGCTGGGAAGGCGAAGACGGAAAAGGAAAGTTTGCGTTTAGCGCACCTCGTGTCGGTGTGGAAGAAGAGAAATACCCGCATGCTTTCCAGATCACGGTCTATGAAGACGGTTTCGTTACACCGGACTGGATGAAGGGTGCGGTTATGTATCAGATATTCCCAGACCGTTTCTATCGCGGTTCAGATTACTCTTTTTCTGCAATGGAAGAGACAGGAAAAAGCCGTCCGGAACGGATATTCCATGAGGACTGGAATGAAGATGTCGATATTGAAGGAAAACCGGAGACGGGATACCTTGCCTGTGACTTTTATGGAGGAACGCTCAAAGGTATCGCGGAGAAGGCGGATTATCTTAAATCCCTGAATATTGATGTGCTTTACCTGAATCCGATCTGTGAAGCGAGATCAAATCACCGCTATGATACGGCAGATTATCTGAACGTCGATCCGATCCTTGGTGGGAAAAGCGGGTATAAGGCGTTTTCTGCCGTAATGAAAGAAAACAATATCCGGTACATTCTGGATGGCGTATTCAGCCACACCGGAGCGGACAGCCGGTATTTTAACAAGTATGGAAGATACGAAGCACCCGGGGCTTACAGTGCTTTTGCCGAAGGAAAAAACAGTGATTACTCATCCTGGTATGCTTTCTACCGTAATGAGAACGGGGACGTGGCCTACGATTCCTGGTGGGGTTTCCCGGAGCTTCCTAATACGAAAGAAGATGACCTTAGCTACCGCGAGTACATACTGGGACCTAATGGTGTTATCGCAAACTGGATCCGTGGAGGCGCCAGCGGTGTGAGACTCGATGTTTCAGACGAACTTCCGGATTCGTTTTTAAGGGAAATGAGATCGGCTGTCAAACGATCCTCGGATGGAAACGCTCTGGTACTTGGCGAGGTCTGGGAAGAGGTAACCACGAAAATCAGTTATGGAAACTATCGCGACTTTGCATTTGGAAGAACACACGATACTGTCATGGGATATCCGTTCCGTGAGGCTCTTCTTTCATTTCTGAAAGGGGAGACGAGCGCCCGCACATGGAGCCTGACCATGGAGAAGTACAGGGAGAATCTTCCTGATCAGATGTTCTACTGTATGATGAACCTGATCTCCAGTCATGACGTACCTCGTGCGATTACGATGCTTGCAGGAGCTCCGGATCCGGGAAACCGGGAAGCGCAGAAAGATCTCCGTCTGACGAAGCATATGAAGAGCCGCGGTGCCGCACTGATGAAGATGGCATTTGCACTTCAGATGACATATCCGGGTTGTCCCTGTACATACTATGGTGATGAAATCGGCATGGACGGATATCGTGATCCTTTTAACCGAAGGACATATCCATGGGAAAATGTTAGCGAGTGGCAGAAGAATATCCTTTCGGCATATCGCGAGCTCAGTTCTCTTCGCTCCAGGTATGAAGTCCTTCGCTGCGGTGAGGTGAAGATCCTCTATGCGGAAGGGGATGACCTGGTTTTCGAGAGATCCCTGGACAATATGGGAAAAGACCATTTCGGCATGGTCTGCAGTGGCCCTAAAAAGGTTTTGTGTATAGTGAACCGTAGTGATAAAATGAGAATGATGGTCCAGCTGGATGAAAATGCCGGGCTGAAGTCGATCGATCATATTCCGGAAGTCTTCACCGGAAGTGGTGAAACCGGATGTGTGGTTATCGGACAGGATCAGAATGAGGAGATAATTGAGATTCATCCTCTTTCAGCAATGATTTGTATACTACAATAATATATAAAGGATAAGGGTATTAAGGGAGGTTATTATGGCAGAAGTTGATGAGCTGGGTCGTCAGATTCAGAATGAAGTTACCGAGGACGTAACAAATAAGAAGTGTCCGAATTGCGGCGCTACTGTTGTTTTTGATCCGGAATCCGGTGGAATGCTATGTGAGTTCTGCGGTTATAAGTGTGAATTGCCGAAGGCGGATTCTGAGAATGCCATCTGCGAGCTTGATTTTGAATCTGCAGAAAAAACGGCCAGTTTTGAGTGGGGCGCACAGAAGAAGTCTGTAGTATGTAAGCAGTGCGGCGCGGAAACGATTTATGACGCGCTGGAGACAGCTGCTGTATGTCCTTTCTGCGGTTCTACGAGTGTAATGCCGGCCGCATCGAATGATTCTATGTCTCCGGGAGCCGTCGTACCGTTCGCAGTTCCGAAAGATAAGGCAGGAGAGAAGTTTACTTCCTGGATTAAAGGCAAGATCTTTACTCCATCTAAAGCGAAGAAGAGCGCTAAGCCGGAATCTTTCCAGGGCGTTTATCTGCCATATTGGACATATGATGCACAGACTACATCCCAGTTCTCGGCTCGTGCCGGTTATGACCGCCGCGTAAAGAGAGGAGACAGCTATGTAACGGAGACCACATGGCGTCCGGTAAGTGGTGTATACCAGGAATTTATTGACGATGAGACAGTTATGGCTTCCAAGAGAAGTGATAATACAATTGTGAAGAGATGTGAACCGTTTGATTTTTCTAAACTTGTTCCATATTCTCCGCAAGTTGTCGCCGGATTTATTGCAGAGCGTTACTCGATCGGTCTGAAAGAAGGATGGGGAATTGCCCAGGAATCCATTAAGAAACAGCTGAGAAATCACATGGATCAGTACATTCGTAGAAACTGGCGCTGTGATCGTGTGGATTCACTTCGTTTCTCCACCTTATATAGTAATATTACCTATAAATATTTACTGGTTCCGGTCTGGATCTCTTCGTTCAAGTATAACGATAAAGTATATCAGTTTGTGGTTAATGGACAGACAGGAAAAGTCGGCGGACGTGCACCGGTATCTGCACTCCGAGTACTAGCGGCAATCGGTATCGGCTTATTGATCATCGGATTGCTCCTGCATTTCACCTGATCACTATAAACAATAGGCTTTTAATGAAGAAGTTCGCAACGATTGTTACGAACTTCTTTATTAATTGTGTACAAATTGTGAAATTTGTGCATTTTGCACAATCGAAAACGGTTGAGCAAATTCATTTGATAGTTTAATATGAATTTGGTTGGATCTGCCTTGCAGACATATATTCATCGTTTTGGTGACAATTGGAGGGTTATCATGACAGAAGAAAAGACACAGACATTAACTGCTGGTAATCGGTTTGGCCGCTGGATTAGAGTTTTATCCTGCACACTGGTAATTGCTTTCTTAGGAGCACAGGGAATTGCAGCACTCCCGTCCGGATCGGCCAATAATCATCTTTCTAACGAAAGTTCAAATGGATTAAATCCAGAAAACCCATTTAATTACGCACTCTATTGCTTCGGCAACCTTGAGGTTGGCGGAGGTCAGGGTCATCATTCCACCGGTGCTTTTGCAGTCGGCGGAGATGCAAAGTTTGGTGACTTCTCCTTTGCGGCAAGTAATGCAGCTCCGGGTGAACGCGGACTGTCTCAGCTTGTTGTAGCAGGTCAGCTGAATTTTGAAGCCCTCAATACTCTCCGTGGTAATCTTGAAGTTTCTTCTGTGTCTAACATTCACGGTTCCACATACACTTTTAGTTCTGATTCGTATCATATCGTTGAAGGTATTTCTCTTAACTTTGGTGAGAGAAAAGCAGCGATGGTTTCCCGTGCGAACAGCGCAAACAGTTTTGCACAGACAAATTCCAATGCGATCCTGAATAAGCAGGGTGGCGGCGGATGGCTGGAAGTTGAAGCTAAGACTCCGGCTGGATTTGATGCTGAGAATGATGTTCTTATCTTCAACCTTCCTGAAGGAACAAACAAACTGTATGTACCGGAAGGCGTAAATGTTATCATCAATGTTCGTGGTGATTCCGTTAACTATTTCCCGCAGCTTATGTATGGTTCTTTCAATGGCGCCAGCACCCCGAACGATGGTGGTGACGATCGTGACCGTCATGTAGTTTGGAACTTTGCTGAGGCTAAGAGCATCTACGTTCCGGATAACCTTGCACTTCATGGTGCAGTTCTTGCTCCGAACGCGTATATTCAGAAGCTCGGTGGTAATACAAACGGTGCTATCATCTGTGCATCTATGTTTACTACATCTGAGTTCCATACTGTTTCTAACAGCGTAAAGTATAAGTTCAATACACCTACGCCGACACCGACAAATACACCGGTTCCAACACCGACAAACACACCGGTTCCGACACCGACGAATACGCCGGTCCCGACACCGACGAATACACCGGTTCCGACACCGACAAATACGCCGGTCCCGACACCGACAAATACACCGGTCCCGACACCGACAAATACACCGGTTCCGACACCGACAAATACACCTACACCGACTCCGAAGCCGACGGCTACGCCAATCCCGACAGCAACACCTGTTCCGACGGCAACTCCGATCCCGTCTCCGACAGTGACACCGTCTCCGACGCCGACGCCGATTCCGACACCGACAAATACGCCGGTTCCGACTCCGACGAACACGCCTACGCCGACTCCGACACCGAAGCCGACAGCGACGCCGATTCCGACACCAACCCCTGTCCCGACGGCGACACCTATCCCGTCTCCGACAGCGACACCGTCTCCGACGCCTACACCGGAACCGACAGCAACTCCGACTCCGTTGCCGACTGAGACGCCGACACCGTCGCCGACTCCGATCGTGGATGATGATGAGGATGAAATGACTCCTACACCTACACCGACGGCGACACCTACACCGACGGCAACTCCGATCCCGACAGCAACACCTGTTCCTACAGCTACTCCGTTGCCGTCACCGACAGAGACACCGGTACCGACAGCGACTCCGCTCCCGACAGCAACTCCTGTTCCGACAGAGACACCTGTTCCGACGGATCCGCCGACACTGACTCCTGAAGGAACTGTATTGGGTGCGACCCGTGTTCCGAAGACAGGTGATACAGGAACTTCTGTGAAGCTCCTCGCAGGTCTGTTCTTCCTGGTTGTTTCCGCAGCAACATTAACTGTAGTTGTTGTTAAGAACAAAGAGGAAGAGGAAAATTAAAAAGATATTTCTAAACTTAAAAGGCTGCCTTTGAAAGGCAGCCTTTTTTGATTTCCTCTTTTAGAGTAAAATGGTTATGTACTAAGGGGGATAATAGTATATGATCGATCATTATGATGCGTTTATTTCTTATAAACATGCACCTTTGGATAACAAGGTAGCTGCACATGTCCAGTCTAAACTGGAACATTTCCATATTCCTGCGAAAATCCGCAAGAAAACCGGTATGAAGCGCATCCAGCGCGTCTTCCGTGATAAAGATGAATTACCTATTACCAGTGATCTAGGTGCGACCATTTCCCATGCGCTTGAAAACTCTAATTATCTGATCGTCATATGCTCTCATAACACTAGAAAGTCTGAGTGGGTCAGAAGAGAGATCCAGTATTTCCTGAAATATCATTCCAGACGCCAGATCCTTGCTGTTCTTGCGGAAGGTGAACCAACTGACGTTCTTCCTGAAGAGCTTCTTCGTGAGGAGGTCCGTGTTGTTCGCCCGGATGGGACGGAAGCCATTGTACTTCATGAGAAAGAACCTCTTTGCGCTGATTTCAGACAATCCATGCATAAAGCTGATAAAGAAGAACTGCCTCGTCTTGCGTCTGCTTTGATCGGATGTTCTTATGATGAACTGATGAATAGACGGCGTGCATATCAGATGCAGAGAATAACTGCGCTTAGTCTTGCATTTGTTACCCTTGCTTTTGGTGTCTTGTTATATCAGATTTGGAACCGTTCGAGATTACAGAAGAGTTATCGGGATACACTTCGTAATCAGGCTATATATCTTGCTAATGAATCTGAGAATTTTCTTGAACAGGAAAAACGTATAGATGCTATTCAGATGGCACTTGCAGCTCTGCCATCTGAGGATAATGACCGCCCGGTTACATCTGAAGCTGTTCGCGCGCTTACAGATGCGACATTGGCTTACAAGCCTTTAATGGGGACGAATATCGAAGCGGTTTGGAACTATAAAATGCCGTCAATGATAGAAAAAATGGCTCTGTCCCCGGAGCGAACATCACTGGCTGTATCAGATCAGACAGGTCTTTTGAATGTTTGGGATACAGAGGACCATCATCTTATTCTTGAAAAATCGTTTTCCGGTAAAGAGATCCTTTCTATTGTGTATTTGAAGGATGATTATCTTCTAGTCACTACATATTATGAAGTGTATATGTTTCGTTTATCTACGCAGAAACAGGAATGGAGTTTCCCTATCGAAGATGGACAGAACCTGAATACATATTATGGATTGCTTCGTATCGAATCCGATGAATCGTTTTTTCTTCTGACTAATAAGGACAAGATATATCATATTTCTACCGAGGATGGAGAACTTCTAGATTCGTATCAGCTACCTTCCCAGATTGATAATAATTTTGTAATTGGTAATGTATATTCTATTTCACCGGACGGTAGAAAAATAGCTGTCTGTATGGATTATGAGTCATCTCCACATGTTGGAGTATATGATTTTTCTGATGGATCTTATAAATTGTGTCCAATTCAAGGTCCTGTTGTTCGCAACCTATTGTGGGCAGATGCTGAGACAATCATCGTTGTTGGATATGATATAAATACTACGAATAATCTTCTTCGTTCGGATAGAATGATCGTTCAGCCTCATGCCGATGAAGTTTCCTGCATTGATGTATCTTCCATGACACTTAGGTGGAGCCGTGAATGCTGTTATAATGTCGCACTTTATTACGATGAACTCCTTACCCTGCCGGCAAGAAATGCCGTAGCATATTCCACTGGAGATGTGATGGAGATCTACGATCTCACAAACGGAGATGTTCTTGGATCATATCAGGTGCAGCAGCTGATCGCAGACATAAGTGATAATGATGGTGATGGTATACCGACTTTTATTACAGAATCAGGAGCTCTGGGTACAACTGTTGATTCTATGAATACGAATACTACGATGTACACCTTTGAGTTTGTGAAAAATGTCGATAATGTTCTTATTGGGAACGGGGTGTATATTCATCAAAAGGGAGCATCTGAAATCATATATTATGACACATATGTAATGGATGATGAGTGGAAGGAAATGAATCCTGATGTTGTCCTTTCTCAACCACAAAATTATTTTCTTGATGATGATTATCTGGTATTGCTTTCGCATAATGGCATCTTTCCACATATTACTGTGTATGATGCTGAAAAAAAGACCCTTATACGCGACATCGATATAGAAGATGCAGCCTCTTCTGAGGGAAGGATCCTTCAAATTGTTGATGACTTACTATATATAGCTGTAATTAATCAGGATGATGGTATTTTTATCTATAGTATTTCTTTGAAAGATGACAATCGGGAAGTAGTTTATGAAATCCAGGATCCGTTTTTTTTTCGTCAATTATGCTGCTCTATGACAGGCGATTTTGTGACTTATATTTCCGAGGATAAAGAGACGCGTCAGGATCGGATAAGTTTATACAATATCCGAAGTGGCGAGAGAGAATCATTCTCACTGCCGATGACGAGCTTTAGTAATTATGGTTTGCCGGTTTATTATCCGGAGCAAAATGCAATCATATATAATGACGAGGCTGGAAGTTTTGTGATTAATGTTGATAATAAAGATGTAAAACAGCTGCGTCTTCCGTCCAATTGGAGTAATACTACTTTTGTTGAACATGATAAAGATGGGAAAAGATGGATCATAGCGGATATGAGCCGCATTCTGGTTTTCGACTCAGAATGGAATCAGGAGATGGAACTTCAGACAAACGGCCGGACTGCGGTTGGGGCTGTATTTTATAAAGAGGGAACATCTTCTGAACAGATCCTGGTTGCTTTTAATGACGGATCATTCTACCGGTATGATGCTGAAAACGGCAATTTTATTGGAAAGACAGAAGTGGAGATGTATTATAACAGCTTGTATGAGGCTAAAATGACAATCGATGAAGAACAAGGTCTGCTTTTTATTCAAACCGGTTTTATCACAGATGTCGTTGATACAGAATCCTGGGTAGAGTTGGCGGTAGTATGGAATTCATACGGGTATCACAAACCGACGGATACTTTCTTTGCAAGCAGCTACAAAGGTAATTATGATTATCGCATCGGATATTTCAGGCATTATACATTACAGGAACTTAAGGATAAAGCATACAGGATCCTGAAAGGTTCGGAAATGTCTGAAGAGCAGAAAATGAGGTATGGTATCAGCTGACTGTTTCTACCTGCTTATAAAGAAGCGGGAATAAGTGCTTCTTTATGATATAGATGTCATGCTCATCCTCTTCACGAACGGCGATATAATCACCGACGTTCCCGAGATAGTATTTTTCTTCGTCCCACTGTGTAAAGATCTTCACACTGCGATCGAGAGGCTTTGCGTAGATCAGTCCGCCACCACTGCTGACCACTGCCTGCGCATACTGCATGACGTCGATCCTCTGACCGGTAGCGAGATTCTTGATACTTGGCGAGTACTCGACTTTTCTTGAGTAAGGATGATGAAGCTCCGAATACCTGGAGCGGATCTTTTCTTCACTTGTCGGATAGACTTCACCCTCGATGCCGACCATGAGGTAACTATCGTCCTCTACAGTAATTACAACATCACCTTCAAGAGTTCGGATCTCAATCTGTGTCTTGGCAGGGAAGAGGTCAGCAAGGCGCACAATACCAACTTCCTGAGGAAGCTTCTCGTAAAGGGGCATTGAAGATGTGTCCAGTACGGTATCTTTGGTATAAAGTATCGTGAACATATCGAAGTATTCTTTCATACGCTCCTTCAGAAGTTCGGAAGGATCTTTATCCAGTTTCTCCGGGCGAAGGGAACCGCCGGCCTTTAAAATATGACCGCCGCCGCCGCCAAGGCCATCCGCAAGAAAAGCGGCGAGTTCATTGGCATGAACTTCTTTCGTACAGCTTCTTACTGAAAATTTGATCTCGTACTGGCTGACAAAATATGCCAGGCATACATCCACTTTATCTGTCTCAAGGGAAAAATCTGAAATAACGCCGAGAATGTTCGGATCACATGGCTCGGCCTGAAGGATCAGATAGTTGTGATCCTCGAAGAATTCAAAATCCAGGATCGCTTTACCGGTAATCTTTAATTCGGAAAGAGATATGTTGGCATTACTCATTTTAGTAATCAGACTGCGCTGAATGCCGGGATTTAAAGAATCGATCATATCACGGTCGAGTGGGTGGGACACTTCGGAAAGACGGTTAGTGTCAGAATAAAGGCCGTAATAGAGCGCGGTAGCTAAGTTCTTGTCCTCGCACACATCCAGTCCCTCAGAACGGATCAGATCCCAGACAACGGTTGCGCAGCTGCCGATGTTGCTTCTGATCTCGGCAAGTTCAGGCAGGGCGACAGTAAGCTGATGGTGATCTATGATGGCTATATTTTTCGCTTTCGTTTGAGTAACATTTCTCTGTCCGTACTGACAGTCAACAGTGATGAGAAGATCCGGTTCTTCATCAAAACCGTCAAACCCGGGCTCGTATGAAACCGGGATCGATAGCTCAGTCAGCATGATCACAAGATTGCTTTTCTGGACCTTGTTATTACCGCGGTAGATGAAACGAACCTGTTTGCCATGCTTGGAAAAGTACCAGTGAAGGGCCATTCCGCTGGCCAGAGCATCCGCGTCCGGATTGTCATGGCACTGGATCACAATGTTGTTAAACGGTAAAAGATCACTAAGTCTCATAGTCTTGCTCCTGCATCTTATGTCTTTATTATTCTACCATTCTCTTTCTGTAAAAGGAAATGAGAATGGAAATAGAAAATCGCTATTGACACGGTTCGGGTCTATCAGTATAATAATTCATGCTTCAAAGCCATGCGGCGGTGGCGGAATTGGCAGACGCGCACGTTTGAGGGGCGTGTGGGCGACCATACGGGTTCAAGTCCCGTTCGCCGCACCAGAATAAGGACTATCCAGGGTAACCGGATAGTCCTTTTCTTTTTCCTCGGTTTATCCGGTGCTGTCCATGCCCGGCTTTTTCTAAGATTGATTTGATTTTTACGAGAGAGTATAATTTTCATGGGCTCAGATTGAATGAAATCATGCCCGAAGGAGGATTATTATGGGGTGTAAATTTAAAAGACTTGCCAGCTTGGTGCTGTCTGTTTCAATGATAGTTTCTCTTACTGCCTGTGCATCTAAAAACGGAAAAAAAGAGGATGAGCCATCCTTTGTTTCTTCCGCCACAACATTCCTTGATGCGGCAGTAAAACTTGATTCGAAAAAAATCAAGAAACTGGATAAAGAATTCGGTGTCGGAAAAAGCTTTGTAAATGAACTAAGTGATATCGCCGATAATAAATATGTGCAAACGATCATGGATAAGGCGTCCTTTGAGATCGACGAGGACTCTATTAAAGAAACAAAGAAAAAAGCATCCTGTGAGGTTGCTGTTACCTTACCGGATTACGAGAAGGCTTTTAACGAAGCAGAGAGCTTTGGAGAGTTTGAAGATCTCATCTCTTCACAAAAGGAAAAGAAATACAAGGTACAGAATCTTGATCTGGAGTTTAAGATCAAAGACGGCGAGTACATCCTGGATAGTGAAGAAGCCGGAGATTTTATCGAGGATCTCTATGATGACATGCTTGAAATGGTTAGTGATTTTGAGTATGTTATCTCCCAATTCACAGATAGACCAACTCCGACTACAACTACGGATATGCCAACAGCTACTCCTGAACCAACTCCAGAACCGACTACGACAGAACCTACTTATACGGATGGCGCTATTACCCAAAAAGACAGCTATGGTAATGGTTCGGTCGTGATCAACCTTTATACGATGAGCCCGGAAGTTCCGAATATGGTCCGTGTTTTTATGGAGCAAAATCCGGATATGGCATCAAAGTATGTTGTCATTACTATGGAATGCCAGAATGCGAGCAAGGCATATGAGACGCGGCTGAATGCGGCTCTGACGGCAGGAGGTTCCGGAGCTCCGGATATCTATGTTGCGGAGGCCGATTATCTTCTGCCATATAGCCAGGGTGCTTTTGCACAATATGCGGCACCTTATTCTGATTTTATCGATAATTTCAACGCGAAACTGAATGACGCGCAAATTGCCCAGTATACGGTCGATCTTGGTACGAATCCGGATGGGAAAACAGTAGCACTGGGGTATCAGAGCACCGGTGGAGCGATGATCTATTCTTCATCTATTGCAAAAAAAGTTTTTGGATCGGATGACCCTGCTGTTGTAGAGGAGGTTATCGGCGCCGGATCCGGAAACTGGACAAAATTTGTTGAGGCATGCCAGAAACTGAATCAGAAAGGCTATGCACCTGTTGCTGATATTAATGACCTTTGGACAGTATGTTCAAAGGGCTCTGCTACACCGTGGGTCGTTGATGGTCAGCTTAATATCGATCCATTGAAAGATGAATATTTAGATCTTGCAAAGCAGATGATCGATAATAACTGGACAAATGAGACGCGAAACTGGTCGATGGACTGGTATGATGCTATGAATGGCAAATCCAAGGACCCTAAAACAAATAAAGTCCGTAAGGTGTTTGCTTTCTTTGGACCGGCATGGCTGATCAATTACTCTATGGCTGCTGAAGCAACAGATACGAGAGGGGACTGGCGTGTCTGCAAAGCACCGGTTAGCTTCTGGTGGGGAGGAACGTGGATCTTCGCCAATAAAGATAGTATTGGAAACGCAGACAAAAAAGAGTTTATTTCCCGTTTCCTGGAATGGGTAACTCTGGATACATCTGATACAGGTCTTCAGTATATGTGGGCTTCCGGTTTACTAAATGACGCAGGAACAAAGGATACGGTAGCATCGGGCAAAGTTCTGTCCATGGTAGATGGAAGCATGGATTTCCTGGGAGGTCAGAATGCGTTCCCTATCTTTATTGAAGCTAGTAACGGCGCTTCTTCTTTAGATGTTACTGAGTATGATGCGCCTCTGAATAGTGAATTCTCATTCCAGGCTGAAAGCTATGCACGTGGTGAGATTTCAAAAGATAAGGCTATATCGGATTTTAAAGAGTATTGTGCATCGATGGGTATATCAGTCTGATGAATATTTAGGAGAAACAGTTTATGAAAAAGACAATCAAATTCGTAAGTGTTATTCTTTCGGGAGTTTTGGCATTATCGCTGGCGGGGTGCAGTTCCGGGTCGAACAACAAAAAGGTAGTGAAAGAGGCAGAGGCTGTACTGGAAGAGATCACGTCCTTAGACTACAAGAGTATGAAGGATCGTGATGCATACAGTAAACAATATATCGATATGGTTAAGTCGATCTCCAAAGATGAGATGAATGTATTGTTGTGGAGTAAAGCGAAAGTAATTGTGGATTCCGACAGTGTTAAAACGAAAAAGGGAAAAACAACTTGTGAAGCTACTGTAGATATTATCGAGTACACAACTTTAGTAACTGCATTTGCTAAAGAATATAGAATGGATGACTTCGATGATGACGATGAAGCTATGGAAGCCATGAAGGAAATCATCGATAAAGTGAAAGAAAAAGATTATACATCCATTGATGTAACGCTGGAATTCGAAGAAGATGATGGTGATTATCTGCTGGAGAACGGGGATGAGATTTTCCAGGATCTGTTTTTTGAAGTTTTCCAACAGGTGGATGGGAATCCATATGTAGAAAAATCAAAAGAGAATCAAGAGAAAGAAAAAGCACGTAGAGAGAGCATCGAGTCTGTTGTTGATGCAGAGGATAATTAGATCCTGAGCTGAGTATATGAAAGTTACAGTTCTTTCGGATAATACGAGTAAAAACGGACTTTTGACCGAGCATGGCCTGAGTCTTTATATAGAGACGCAAAAGCACAGGATCCTTTTTGATTTCGGTGCAAGCGATCTCTTTATTCAGAATGCGGAAAAACTCGGGATCGATCTCGGTCTGGTGGACATAGCATTTCTTTCGCACGGGCATTATGACCATGGCGGCGGACTTATGGCGTTTTTGGAAAGAAACGGTATTGCTAATATCTATATGCACGAAGCGGTATTTGAACCGCATTATAACGGAAGAAATGAGTATATCGGGCTGGATCCGACTCTTGATGGACATCCGCGCTATGTCAAGGTGCAAGGTGATGTGAAGATCGACGATGAGCTCTCGTTTGTCTGTATGACCCGATTGAAGTCTCCTGTTCATACGAATGGCCAGAAGGTGAAACTCGGACCATATATGCAGAACGAAAGATATGAACATGAGATGTATCTCCTGATCCATGAAGGGTATAAGGATCATCTAATCAGCGGATGTGCGCATAAAGGGATCATCAATCTTGTGCATGCGTTCCGATTTCAGACATTCATCGGCGGGCTTCATCTGATGAAGCTTGATCCCCTGTGGGATGAGGAGATCCTGGATGATACGGTAAAAGCGGTCCGCGATTCCTATGCGGAGTATTACACCTGTCACTGTACCGGCAAGGAACAGTTCCTCTATTTAAAAGATGAAATCGGGGAGAAGATGCATGAGATCTCCTGCGGGGAGACAATAGAAATACAGTAGTTTCCCGCTTTTCCATTAACTTAGATAAGAACAAGCGGTAAGGGATATCTTGAGAGGCGAGTTTTGCGTAAGCAAACTGTTTGAGCCTGGAGGGATATACCCTTGCCGCTTATTTATGTAATTCTATATGGAAAAGCGGGAAACCCCTTGCATCTTTATTTTTCTCTGTTATCATGGGAATGTAGTTTTTATGCCTCTTTTCAGGGGTGAAAGTAAATTGTAGGGCTGTCATCTCACATCGGCAGCGGAAGGATGGTAGAATATGGATTCTCTCGATCTCTTGTATGGGATAGTCATTGTCGTGTTCTTCGCGATGATTATCGGTGTAGGTCTGTACTCTAGAAAAAACACCAAAGATGTTTCTTCTTTTGTACTCGGTGGCAGAAGAGTAGGCCCGTGGCTTACTGCTTTCTCATTTGGTGCCACGTATTTCTCCGCAGTTATTTTTATCGGTTATGCAGGTAAGTTCGGATGGGACTTCGGTGTTTCGGCACTGTGGATCGGTCTCGGAAATGCCTTCATAGGTTCTCTTGCCGCATGGGTCGTTCTTGGCAAGCGATGCCGTATCATGACCAAAACACTGAATACGAATACGATGCCGGACTTCTTCGGTAAGCGTTATAATTCAAAGGCTCTTCGTATCGCAGCGGCGCTGATCATCTTTATCTTCATGATCCCTTACTCCGCTTCGGTATTTAACGGCCTTTCCTATCTCTTTACATCCGCACTTCGTCTGGACCGTATCAGCAACGGTTATGAGATCTGCATCATCGTAATGAGTGTTCTTGCAGCAACATACGTAATCCTCGGCGGTTATATGTCCACCGCGATCAACGACTTTATTCAGGGTATGATCATGATCATCGGTATCGTGATGACGATCGTCTGCGTTCTCAATTACCATGGCGGTCTGATGTCCTCCATGACAGAACTCTCCAACGTTCCTGCTGCAAACGGTTCTTCTTTCCAGGGCGTTTATTCTTCGCTCTTCGGACCAGAGCCACTGAACCTTCTCGGTGTTGTTATCCTGACTTCTCTGGGTACCTGGGGTCTACCGCAGATGGTACAGAAGTTCTACTCCATCAAGGACGACAAGTCCGTACATACAGCAACGATCATCTCCACGATCTTCGCAGTGATCATCGCAGGCGGTTCCTACTTCATGGGCGGTTTCTCCCGTATCTTCGTAGGCGCTGAAGATATAAAGACTACTTCCGGCGGACTCAATATGGATAAGATCATGCCGCTCATTCTGGATAAGGCGATCCCGACGATCCTTGTCGCGATCCTTGTGGTACTTGTCCTGTCCGCTTCCATGTCCACACTGACATCTCTGGTTTTGACATCCAGCTCCACGATCACTCTTGATGTTCTGGCGGATAACGTAATTAAAGATATGACAGAGAAGAAGAAGGTCAGCATCATCCGTCTGCTCCTTGCTTTCTTCGTACTGGTTTCTATGGCACTGGCGATCTACTCTTACAGAAGTAACGATATGTACATCACTAAGCTGATGTCCATCTCCTGGGGTGCGATGGCCGGTTCCTTCCTGGCACCGTTCTTCTATGGTCTTTTCTGGAAGGGCGTTACCAAGGCGGCTGTCTGGGCTTCCTTTATCAGTGGTGTAGGTATTACCGTCTCCCACCTGATCCTGAGTAACGGACCGCTGTTCGGACACAGCTTCAAGTTCCCGACAGGCCTTCCGATCAACCTGGCATCTCCGATCAATGCGGGTGCTTTTGCCATGTTGTTCGGCCTTATCATCGTTCCGGTCGTATCCTGGATCTCTCCGAAGCTCGATAAGAAAGTTATCGATACGGCTTTCAAGGACATGCCGAAAGACATTCCGGCAAGAATTGATGAAGTCAAGTAAGTCAAAACATGATACAATAGACGGGTGCTTATTCTAGTGAACACTAACTGAATATAAGTGAGGTACGATGAAGTGAAACAGATCATGTTAGGTAATGAAGCTGTGGCACGTGGCGCTTATGAAGCAGGAGTGAAAGTGGTTTCCTCCTATCCGGGCACCCCGAGCACAGAGATCACAGAGACGATCGCCACCTATGACCGCATCTACTGCGAGTGGGCGACGAATGAGAAAGTAGCATCCGAGGTCGCCATCGGTGCAAGTATCCGCGGCGCACGTGCGATGACATGCATGAAGCATGTTGGTATGAACGTTGCTGCGGACCCGATGTTTACCGCTGCCTATGAGGGAGTAAATGGCGGACTGGTATTCGTTGTAGCAGATGACCCGGGTATGCACAGTTCCCAGGACGAGCAGGACAGCCGTAACTATGGCCGTGCCGCAAAACTCATGATCCTCGAGCCGTCTGACAGCCAGGAGTGCAAGGATTTTGCCAAGAAGGCATTTGAACTTTCCGAGCGCTTCGATACTCCGGTGATCCTTCGTATGCACACCCGTGTATCTCACTCCCGTTCTATTGTTGAACTCGCTGATCCGGAAGACATCGTTGTCAAACCGTATGAGAAGAACGTAAATAAGTATGTCATGATGCCGGCAATGGCGATCAAGCGCCATGTGGTCGTCGAGCAGAGAACCCTCGATATCGCGAAGGCTTCCAATGAGGAATTCCTCGGTATGGGGATCCATAAGCTCGAGATGAACGACACCAGGCTCGGTATCATCACGGCAGGTGCTTCGTACCAGTATGTGAAGGAAGCACTTCCTGATGCATCTGTCCTGAAGCTCGGCTGCGTTTGGCCGCTTCCGATGGATCTGATCCGCGATTTCGCATCTAAGGTCGACCGTCTGGTCATCGTTGAAGAACTCGATCCTTTTATGGAGACTGAGATCAAGGCCGCAGGCATCGCTTGTGAGGGAAAAGAACTTTTCACACTGCAGGGCGAGTACAGTGCACGTATGATCCGTGCCGCGCTTTCTTCGGAAGCTCTTCCGGAAAAAGCACTGGACCTCGACAAGCTGCCGCAGGCTCCCGGCCGTCCGCCGCTTCTTTGCGCAGGATGTCCGCATAAGGGTATGTTCCTTGCCTTGAACCGTGCGAAGGTACAGGTCATGGGCGATATCGGATGCTATACGCTCGGAACACTTCCGCCGACAGCTGCGATGGATGTTTCCGTCTGCATGGGTGCTTCGGTAGGTATGGCACATGGTTTTGACAAGGCCAGTGATGGAGAAGACAGTAAGAAGACCGTTGCTGTTATCGGTGACTCTACTTTCCTGCACTCCGGTATCACAAACCTGATCAACGCAGTATATAACCAGAGCGCGATCACCGTTTTGATCCTTGATAACTCTATTACCGGTATGACAGGACATCAGCAGAACCCTGCATCCGGTAAGAACATCCGCCTGCAGCCGGCTCCGGCCATCGATCTGGAGACACTGTGCAGAAGCGTCGGTGTTACATCCGTAAGAACAGTCGATCCGGTAGATACTTTTGAAGTAGAGAAGGTCGTAAAAGAGGAGATCGCCAAGGATTGCGTATCCGTTATCATCGTACGCCGTCCGTGTGCCCTGATCCCGACCGGCAAGAAGCCGAAGGGCGTCTCTATCGTTCTGAATGATGACAACTGTAAGAAGTGCGGAGCCTGCTCCCGTATCATGTGCCCGGCGCTGGTAGCCGGTCCGGATAAGAAGCCGGTCATCGATCCGGAGGCTTGTAACGCCTGCGGTCTGTGCATCAATATGTGCAAGTTCGATGCACTTTCCAAGAAGGAGGAGGCGTAATATGGCAAAGGATATTTCAATCGTACTCGCCGGTGTCGGCGGACAGGGAACCTTGATCGCCGGTAAGCTTCTCGGCATTCTTGCCATGAAGCAGGGCCTGGATATCAAAGTGTCGGAAGTACACGGTATGAGCCAGCGCGGCGGTTCCGTTATCACATATGTAAGAATGGGTGAGAAGGTATATTCTCCGATCATCGAAGAAGGTATGGCAGACTATGTTCTTTCCTTTGAAGAAGTGGAGGCGGTTCGCTGGGCAAAACTTCTGAAGAAAGATGGTATCCTTCTGGTAAACTCCCAGAAGATCAAATCTCTTCCGGTCCTGCTCGGAAATGCCGAGTATCCGGAGAACATTAAGGATTCTCTCGAAGCTTCGGCTTCCGGAAAAGCAAAGGTCGTCGAGTTTGATGCTCTTTCTGCAGCACTTTCCTGCGGAAGCTCTAAGGCCGTAAATATGGTTATGGTCGGTGCTCTTTCTGCCGGCATGGATTTCCCGAAGGAACTGTGGATCGAGGCGATCAACGAGGCGTTTGCTTCTAAGGCGAAGCTGATCCCGATGAATGTCGAGGCATTTAATAAGGGAAGAGATTTCGTTTCGTAAAAGTGCTTTTTACGATATAATAGTTTTATAAACGATAAGGAGGACTCTCGTATGTTAGTTAAGCAGATCAATGTTTTTCTCGAAAACTCTTTCGGCCGTCTCGCTGAGGTGACGAAGGTACTGGGTAAGGCCAATATCGATATACGAGCACTTTTTGTTGCAGATTCGACTGATTACGGAATCCTTCGTATGATCCTTGATAAACCGGAAGAGGCGGTCATGATCCTCACGGAATCTGGATTTACTGTAAGCATGACTCCGGTACTTGCTATAGCGATCCCGGATAAAGCAGGTACACTTGATGCGGCTCTTACGACATTCTCCGAGACAGGTGAATCGATGGAGTACATCTACGGGTTCGTCGGCAGAAAATCAGACGATGCGGTTATGGTGATCCGTGTGCAGAACTTCGATCCTGTAATTAAGAAGTTTGAGGAAGCCGGAATCAGGATCTTAAGCCCTGAGGAGGTTTACGGAATCTAATGAATCAAGATCCATTCAAATCAATGTATGGAATCAGTGATACGGTGGTTGACATGGCGAAAGAAGCGATGACCACCGTTTCTTCTGTATTTGAAAAAATCGATCAGGTCAAGGAGATCAACCAGCTCCGGGTACTGCAGGCATTCCGGAATGCCCGTTTTGCTGAGGCGCACTTAGGCGCGACGACCGGTTACGGATATGACGATATGGGCAGGGATAAGATCGAGGAGATGTATGCCGAGCTTTTCGGAGCAGAGGCAGCCTATGTCCGTATCCAGGTCACCTGCGGAACACAGATCCTTGTAGCATGTCTGTTCGGAATATTAAAGCCGGGCGAGGAAATGCTCGCTGCAAGCGGAAGACCGTATGACACGCTTGCCTCCGCACTGGGCGTCGAAAAGAAGGATGATACGTTTACCGGATCTCTTCTGGATTACGGTATGAAATATAACGAAGTTCAGCTGAAAGAGGACGGATCTCCGGATCTGGAAGCGATCCGTGCTGCGATCAAGCCGGAAACCAAGGTCGTTTTCCTTCAGAAATCAAAAGGATATACTTCCAGAAGATGTCTCCGCGCGGAAGATATCAAGGCGGTCGTCGATCTGGTCAAGGGGATAAGAGAAGACATTATCGTCTTCGTGGATAACTGCTATGGCGAGTTTGTAGAGACACAGGAGCCATGTGCCCTCGGTGCTGATCTCTGTGCCGGTTCTCTCATCAAGAATGCGGGCGGCGGAATCTGTCCTTCCGGTGCATATGTGGCTGGAAGAAAAGATCTCGTCGAGCGCGTCGCTGAACGTGTTACTGCACCGGGTCTCGGATCCCATGTCGGACCAAGTCTCGGATTTAACCGCCAGATCGCACAGGGACTCTTCCTGGCGCCGCATGTTGTTTCTGAAGCCCTCAAAGGTGCGGTTTTTGCCGCAAAGATGCTCGAGATGGCAGGCTGCAAATGTGAACCCGCATTTGATGATCTGCGTGGAGATATTGTGCAAAGTGTAGCTTTCCCGGATGAGAAACAAATGGTAAACTTTTGTAAGAACGTACAGAGCTGCTCACCGGTCGATTCCTTCGTATCACCGGAACCGTGGGATATGCCTGGTTATGACGCGCAGGTAGTCATGGCGGCGGGTGCTTTTGTACAGGGAGCATCGATCGAGTTTTCGGCCGATGGTCCGGTTAAACCGCCTTTCCTCGTATATATGCAGGGAGGTCTGGTATTTGAACAGGTAAAACTGGCGGTCATGCAGGCCGTTTCAGGAATGTTGGAGAAGAAATGATCTATGGCGACAGGGAAACGCCCGAATAACGGCAAACGCCCGAATAATGCGAAAAGACCGGGAAACCGTCCCGCGAACCGTCCGGCAGAGCGGGCGGAACAGGGCCGTGCTTCTTCCGGTGCTTCCCGTATGCAGCCAAGACCTTCTTCCGAGAATAGAAAAGTCCCGGGAAAACAGCAGCCGCAGCGTCCGCTCCGTCCGAAGAATGACCGTGCCGGAGCTTCTTCGCGTTCCTTCAGTAACAAGCCGTCTGCTTCCGGAAATATAAGAAATTCCAATAATGCTCAGGCTAACACACGACCGGCGGATCTGATGGATCCGAAGTTCAGCAGGCCTCTGTTTGGGGATGAACCGGAGCTGAATGCAGTCGTTGAGAAGGAACAGATAAAGACTCCGCCGAAAAAACTGTCCTGGTGGCAGGTCCGAAAGGTACATAGAAGAAATAAGCTGATTCAGAAGCAAAAACAGAAAGCGGAAGAAGAGGCTGCAAAGAAGGAAACTGCTGTTCCGGATGTTCTTGAGGAGACCCGCCCCGAGTCAGCGGAGGAGAGAAGAAAGCACATGGCGAAGATGCGCAAGAGAGAGAATCTCCGCGTAGCATTCAACACTTTCCTGAGTATTCTGATACTGACCGGATTTGTGGTTATTTCCGTGCTATATATCGAAGATTATGTATCGGCGAAACCGACGTATGCGTTTGCAACGGAAGGCTCCATCGAACACACGATCGGTGCATCTGCACTTGTTGTCAGAAATGAAACGGTCATGACATCCACTTTTACCGGAGAACTGATGACTCAGGCGACTGAGGGCAGCCGTGTCGCGAAGGGACAGCACCTGGCTATGGTCATTCCGGAAGATATGGAACGAACGATAGCTGACCTTCAGAATGTCGAACAGCAGATCGTAGATCTCGAGCGTCAGCTCATGAATCAGGGAAAAGGTGTTGCGGCAAGAGAGGTCTTCAGCCAGGCCAATGAAGAGATCCGTCCGATCATTACCATGATCCGTCAGGATGCGATCCTGAACAAACTGAATAATATGACCAGTTATTCTTCTTCGATCCGCGTTCTGATGGATAAGAGAGATGTAAATCTCAAGGATATCGATTTCGAAGATGAGCAGCTTACTACTCTACGTGCTAACGAAACGGCGCTTCGGACACAGCTGGAGACCAGGGCAAATTCGATCTATGCGGATATGCCCGGCATCATTTCATATAAACTTGACGGACATGAGACGGATATTACTTATCAGCTGCTGATGGATATGGTAGATTCTAAGTGCGAAGAGCTGATCTCCCAGTCCAGCAGTATTATCACCAGTGACCTGAATATCAAGCAGAATGAGCCGGTTCTCCGCATTGTCCAGAATGATGTCCAGTATTTCGCATGTCTTCTGAAAAATGCACCGATGGAAGAATTCCAGCTGGGTTCTAACCACGTCATCCGTATCCCTGCGGAAGGCATCTCCATCTCCGATTGTAAGGTGATCCGCTGCTCTGTAACCAGAGACGGACTTCTGGTCGTATTTGAGACCTCGAATCAGGTGGAGCGCCTGCTGGACCGCCGCACGGTCAATATCGAGATCGTTCAGACAAAGACGACAGGTATCCGCGTTCCGGTATCTTCACTTGCAAATGCAGATTATGACAGAGGAATCGCGACGATCTTCGTAAATGAGAGCGGTTATGCAAGAGGATATACTGTACAGATCAAGGATTATGACAGAGAATACGCGATCATCGCCCCGCTCGAGAAAGCAGAGATCCCGAGTATCAGTACGATCGTTATCACAAATCCTCAAACGGTAAAAGAAGGGGATAAAGTGGAGAAATAGCCATGAATATGTATAGTCCGGAAAAGATGAAGGAAAACATAGAAAGAGTCCGCGAACAGATCGCGGATGCTGCAAGAGAAGCCGGAAGAGATCCGAAGGAAATCACACTTATCGGCGTTTCTAAGTTTTTCCCTGCGGAATATGCCGCACAGGCCTTTTCGCTCGGACTTACGGATCTTGGTGAGAACAGACCCGAGGAGCTCCATGCGAAAAAGGAGACTTTGGATCAGGAGGGGATACACCCGAACTGGCATCTCATCGGTACAATTCAGAGCCGTAAAGTACGCATGATCGCGGGAGATCCGTACCTGATCCATTCGGTAGACACGCTTTCGCTGGCACAGGAGATATCGAAGCGTTATACAGCAAAAGAACTTACCGCACGAATCCTTCTTGAAGTGAATGTTTCCGGAGAAGAAAGTAAACACGGTTTTTCTTCAGAGGAAACTAAGGAGAACTTCGAGACGATCATGTCGCTTCCTTCGATTCAGGTCTGTGGACTTATGACGATGGCGCCGATCCAGCAGAGAGAGGGAGAGGCAAGAGAAGTATTTGAAAAGACACGGGTGCTTTTCGATGAGCTGAAAACACTTGGTGCAGACAGCTCTTCCTGGAAATATCTCTCGATGGGTATGAGCGGAGATTATAAGGATGCAATCATCTGCGGAGCGACGCATGTGCGTATCGGAACGGCTATTTTCGGCAAACGCGACTATCCTGATCCGGTGTGATTATTACACAAATTGTTACATTAAAATATACTATTATTTCAGCAAAATTACACGGTAATATGTCAAAGTTACATGTTATTTACCATTGCTCTGATTCTATTGAAAGCAAAAAACCGTAGTTCTATACTAGCCTCATAGTGAAATTCGCAAGTGCTTCAAAGCACTGTAGCAGTAAATTTTGGAGGTAGTTATGGCAGGTTTTTGGAATAGTCTCGTGAACAAGATTGCAGGCGTTGACAACAATGATTATTACGATGGCGAAGACGGAATTTATGAGGATGAGTATCAGGATGAAAACCTCGATGGTCTTCATGTAGAAGAGAGTGATTACACAGAGATGGAACCGCTCCCGATTCCGGAAATGAACACCAATCGCATCGTACCGATCAAGAGTGTACAGGCTACAGATACACAGGTTGTTATCCTTCAGCCGGACAGCATCCGTTCTTCCCAGCAGGTTTGTGATCACATCCGTGCAGGTCACACAGTAATCTGCAATATCGAGAATGTAGACCGTTCCGTTGCACAGCGTGTAATCGATTATATCTCCGGTGCAGCTTATTCTATCGATGGTAACGTTAAGCCGATCGATCAGAACAGAAAGACTTTCGTAGTTGCTCCGAGAACAGTTGCTCTGATGGACCGTGACGCTCTTGCTAAGCAGGAAGCTGAGCAGGCTCAGGCAAATCAGTATCGTCAGGTACTCTGATTTATTCAAACTTCAAATAGAAAAGCACTGTTACAGAATATGTGACAGTGCTTTTTATTTGTCCGAATTACTATTAGTAGGGTATAAGAAAGGGCGCCTCATAGAATGAGACGCCCGATTTGTTTCTTATTGAATCGGATCCGGAAGATCAGGACTGGGGTTTGTAGCTGTCCTTCAACGATACGCTTCGGTTGAATACGAGCTTTCCGGGCTTGCTGTCTTTGGTGTCCATGCAGAAGTAACCGAGTCTTAAGAACTGGAATCTGTCTGCCGGCTTCGCGTCTGCAAGGGAAGCTTCAACCTTTGCGCCTTCGACGACCTTCAGGGAATCCGGATTAATGTAATCGAGATAATTACAATCTGCCAGGTCCGGCGCTTCTACGGTAAAGAGACGGTCATAAAGACGAACGGTTGCATCAAGAGCGGTCTTGGTATCTACCCAGTGGATCGTTGCCTTGATACGGCGTCCGTCGGCCGGATTACCGCCACGGCTGGACTCTTCATATTCAGCATGAACTGCGGTCACATTGCCATCTGCATCCTTATCGCAGCCGGTGCACTTGATGACATAAGCAGACTTCAGTCTGACTTCATTACCCGGGAAGAGACGGAAGTATTTCTTTTCCGGAACTTCCATAAAGTCATCGGCTTCGATCCAGAGCTCCTTGGAGAAAGAAACTTCACGCGTTCCGTCTTCCGGACGCTCCGGATTGTTCTCAACCGTAAATGTTTCTGTCTGGCCTTCCGGATAGTTATCGATGATAAGCTTGACCGGATGAACGACACCCATGACACGCTTCGCAGTCGCATTGAGATCCTCACGGAGACAGTACTCCAGGAATGCATAGTCAACCACCGCATTTACCTTTGAGATACCATTTCTGGAATGGAAGTTATGGATCGATGCCGGTGTGTATCCGCGGCGGCGCAGACCACACAGGGTAGGCATACGCGGATCGTCCCATCCGTCGACAAGACCTGTCTCGACCATGTTGCGGAGCTTTCTCTTAGAAAGTACCGTATGGGTGATACCCAGTCTTGCAAACTCGATCTGACGCGGCTTCGAGGGTACGGATACATTCTCGATGACCCAGTCATACAGCGGTCTGTGTGCCTCAAACTCGAGCGAGCAGAGGGAGTGTGTGATACCTTCAAGTGCATCTTCGATCGGGTGCGCGAAGTCATACATCGGATAGATGCACCACTTGTCACCGGTGTTGTGGTGACGCATGTGGTTGATACGGTAGATCGCAGGATCACGCATATTGAAGTTGCCGGAAGCCAGATCGATCTTCGCACGAAGTGTCATGGCTCCATCTTCAAATTCGCCGTTCTTCATTCTCTCAAATAGATCCAGGCTCTCTTCGATCGGACGGTCACGGTACGGACTGGTGGCCGGGTGAGTGAGGTCACCTCTGTGCTCCTTCATTTCCTCCGGAGTCAGCTGGCAGACATAAGCCAGGCCTTTCTTAATGAGCTCTACCGCGTACTCATACATCTTATCGAAGTAGGAAGAAGCATAGTAGAAACGGTCATCCCAGTCGTGTCCGAGCCACTTGATATCTTCCTTGATGGCCTCGACATACTCTTCGTCCTCTTTGGTCGGGTTCGTATCGTCCATACGGAGGTTACATAGTCCGCCGTACTGCTCCGCCATACCGAAGTCGATCTCCAGTGCTTTTGCATGACCGATATGAAGATATCCATTCGGCTCAGGTGGGAAACGGGTGTGGACTTTCTTACCCTCGTAGCGTCCGCCCGGTCCGATATCTTCTTCGATTGCTTCGTGTATAAAACTCTTATATTCGCTCATGTTATTACTCTCGCTTTCTTATCGCACGCCTTTGTGCGTAATAGTTTTCTTTTCGAAAAGCACTTATCTGCTTTTCATGTATTATGAAAGTGCAGCTGAGAGTCGCTGTCGTCCGGACTCGATTCGCTTCAGAGCTTCTTCCTTACCGAGAAGGAGAAGTACTTCGACGGCACCGCCCGGGGTAACTGCCGTTCCGGAAGCGGCGATACGTACCGGCCACATGACCAGTGCGTTCTTTACGCCCAGTCCCTCGGCGAATCCGGTCAGACACTCGGAAATAGAGTCCTTGGACCACTCGATCGTCTCCAGGATAGGAAGAACGGCATTGAGCATCTCCAGAGATCCTTCCTTCGTCGTCTTACTCTTCTTATGGACATAGAGCTCCAGATCGTAATCGGCAAGCTCCAGAAGGAATCCGAGTTTCTCGGAGATCTGCGGCAGTCTCGTGATACGCGGCTGCATGATCTCGGTGAAGAGCGGGTAGAGGTCCGGTGTGATCATCGGGAACTTCTCCAGTTCCGGTTTAGCGAACTCGATGAACTCTTCCTGACTCATCTTACGGATATATTCTCCATTGAACCACTCCAGCTTATCGTAATCGAATACGGAAGGAGATTTGCTGATACCGCTGATATCAAAGGCTTCGCAAAGCTCCGGAAGAGAGAAGACTTCCTGATTGTCTTTCGGGCACCAGCCGAGAAGCGCGATATAGTTGATGATCGCTTCCGGAAGGAAACCCTGAGCGACGAGATCCTCAAAACCTGTGGAACCGTGGCGCTTGCTGAGTTTACTTACCGTGCCGTCATCGTTCTTTCCCTGTATCAGGGGAAGATGTACATATGTCGGGATATCCCATCCGAATGCCTCGTAGCAGAGGTTGTACTTCGGCGTGGAAGAGAGGTACTCGGATCCGCGCACGACATGGGAGATCTTCATGAGATGGTCGTCAATGATATTGGCGAAGTTGTATGTCGGATATCCGTCCGCCTTCAGGAGGATCTGATCCTCGAGCTCTTTATTCTGTACGGTAATATCGCCATATACGCAGTCATGGAACGTGGTCTCACCGGTAAGCGGCATTTTCTGACGGATGACGTAGGGGATACCGGCATCAAGGTTCTTCTTGATCTCTTCCTCGGAAAGATCACGGCAGTGACGGTCATAACCGCCCTCGACACCGCCTGCCTCGTGCAGGGATGCCAGACGCTCTTTGCTGCAGAAGCAGTAGTATGCATGGCCATTCTTTACGAGTTCCTCGGCATAAGGCTTATAAAGATCCATACGTTCACTCTGGACATAAGGTCCGTATTCGCCGCCAATATCCGGGCCCTCGTCATGGACGAGACCTGCGGTCTTAAGTGTCTTATAGATGATATCTACCGCGCCTTCTACGTAGCGTTCCTGGTCGGTATCCTCGATACGAAGTACAAATGTACCGCCGAGAGACTTGGCGATCAGGTATTCATAAAGCGCGGTCCTAAGGTTTCCGACATGCATGAACCCCGTAGGACTCGGGGCGAAACGCGTGCGGATAGCCGGATTAGTAATAGGCATATTCATTAACCTCTTCCTGATATTATTAACAACCTATTTTATCACATATTACTTCGGCAAAAGCACCCGTCTTATACTTTTTTATACAAAGTTATCCGCAAAAGTGTTATCATATCTAGGATAAATACCTGTGAATGAATGAAAGGAGCATCTATGGCGACGGTCAAACGAGTAGAAAGCCGGTGCACATATCCGATCGAGTGCGGTCGCGGTATGGCGTATTCCTGTCTTCTGGATCTTCTCCGTGAAATGCCTTCCGAAAAAGCTCCGCAGGTTGCTATCGTGACGGATAAAGAAGTGAACGGGCTACATCACACGACGTTTATTTCCGAGCTGGAAAGCCGCGGTGTGAAGCCTACCGTGATTCAGATCGACGGCAGACAGTCGTCGAAGAATTTCGATGTCGTGATGCAGGTCTTTGAGCGCCTGATGGATATTTCTTTTTCCGCTGATGATCTTCTGGTCGGATGGGGCGGCGGTTCGATCCTGGATGTCACGGCTTTTGTTGCATCGACGTTCCTGGGAGGACTTACTTATTGCCTTGTTCCTACGACCTTGATGGGCATGCTGGAGTCTGCGGAGGCAGACACTTCCTATCTGAATTATATGAGCCATAAAGACTGTGTCAGCGTCAAGTGCTGCCCGATACGTGTGATCATGGATGTTGATTTTCTTCCGACGGTACCGGAATCCTTTATGAAAAACGGCTATGCGCAGATCATACGTTATGCGATGCTCGATCAGATCACGCTGCTGAACCGTCTGGTGAATAAATCAGATATGTTCATCACGATCGATGAGTGTTATCTTGCAAAATCCAGGATCCGTGAACTGGAGCCGCATGCCTTTGATTTCGGAAAAGAGATCAAAGAAGCGATCCTTGAGCATTTCCGGTTCCTTCGTTATTCGGACGGAGAAGCACTGGCATTTGCCGTAGCTGCGATGAATCCTTCCGAACCGCTCTTCCGCCTTTATGATATGCTGGGATTTCCTAGAAAACTCGAAGGCGTCTCGAAAGATTCTCTTCTCCGCCGCATAATGAAAGACCTCTCTCCGTATAAAGACGAGATCCCGGTGATCCAGGCTTCCGGAAACGGGAGCGTACGCAAGATCACGATGACGCAGGCCGAAGCACTGCTGTATTTCTCGGAAAAACTCGATGTGATCTGTGATGTTAGCGGAAGGTAATGATAACAGGAGTACAGATGAAAGAAAGAAAACTACATTCAGCCGGACGTAAAGTCGCGGCAGCTATATTAAGTATTATGATGGTCACCTCCATCTCCGCCTGCGGAAAAAAGAAGGAGAAGGTGAAACCTGCCCAGTTCGGTTCCTACGGGGCGGACTTCGCCTTGAAACTTGCGCAGACATTCCCGTATAGAAGTGCTTTTTCCGCAGGAGAACAGGGCGCCGGCCTGATGATTAAAAACGAACTGGAGACGATCGGTTATCAGGTCGAGACACAGGAAGTCTCAGGCGGCACAGGGAAGGTGTCATATAACTTTGTTGTCCGTATTCCCGGAGAAGGTTTTATGCAGAGAGATTCTTTCGGTGAATATAAAGAAGAGCACAAAACCGTTGTGATCGGTGCCCATTACGATGCTCCGATCACCTATGAGCAGCGGGAGTATTATCCCAAGTATGACGGTATCCAGAATAATGCCTGCGGGATCGGATCCCTGATCACGGTCGCGAAACAGATGTATGGACATACGTATGCATATGATGTGGTAATCGTTGCTTTCGGCGCATCTTCATCGAATTATCTCGGTGCGGAAACTTTCCTGAATTCCTTATCGGCGAAAGAGAAGAAAAGCATCGAGTGTATGTACTGCATCGAGAGCATATACGCCGGAGATAAACTGTATGCTCATGCCGGACATTCTTCGCTGGTCGAGGGGAATAAGTACTCTTTCAGAAGAAAACTGTATGAGGCATATGACGTGGCCTACGAGAACAGTCTTTACTCTCAGACGGGGACAGATCTTTATTACAACATGTCACTGATCAACTTTGATGTAAACGGGGATCTCATCAATGACGAATACCGTGAGGTAACGAAGGTGCGATCCGATTATACGGTTTTTGACAGCCAGTCGATACCGGTCGTTTTCTTCGAATCCTCTGACTATAATTTTACGAAGATTTCCGATATGAAAGAGACAAAGAATCTTACACTTCAGGAACATAACGGAGCGGTCAGAGATACCCCCCTGGATTCGTCCGAGATATTGAAGGAAGCGATCGACGATGACCGTCTGCAGACCAGAATAAATGTGGTTGCTTTTATTATTGAGAAGGCGGTCGAGAAGGGATCGAAGGACTGTGTTCCGCTCTCCCGCTATAAAGCCGGTGAGCGTCTGGATCCGACCGTTGCCCCGAAGAAAAAAGATGATATAAGTGATTCTTCCGAAACAGGCGATGAGACGGAAGGCATAAAGGAGAATTAAGATGAATAAAGAAGACAATGAACAGATCATCAAGGGAGATCTGTTTACCGGACTGGTCATCAGCGAACTGGAAGATAAGGAATATCACTTCAATATTGATGGAAGTGATATTACTGTCAGCCAGCGTGTGACCTTCCCCAAGGAAGATAGAGCGGTTCTGGGATTTCTGTTCCTTATGGATAAACCGTCACGTTTCAGGATGGATATCCTGGTTCCGGAAAACTGTATAAATGCCCAGTTTTCTCTTAATGATAAAGAACTTCTCGGATTCTTCTCCAAGGAGAATATTCCGGAGGATCCGGAGTTTGTGCAGGTGACACACTGTAATGACGAGAATAAATATACTCCGCTTCGTCCCGGCCAGTTCCAGTCTATCAACTTCCGATGGGAATCCGGTGATGTTTTGAAGTGCTTTTTTTACTATAAAACGCCGTCGAATTGACGCGTTTTTTCGGGAGTGCTATATTGGACTAGTAAACACAAGGGGGTAGATTATGAATACTAATGCTTCAATGATAGATCGTTTCTTTGCGGTGCTTTTTGACCTTTTAACATTTCTTGGATTAGCAAGTGGTGTGGCTATGCTGACACTTTCTTTTTCTGAAATTGATACGGAAGTGAAGGAGACAGCTACACTTTCCACGACCGAACTGTTAAAACTGTTTGGTATCCTGGTTCTTGTTTATTTCGTTCTTGATGTGCTTCTGGTAAGGATCTTTGCGACGACTCCCGGAAAACTGGCAATGAACTGTGATGTTGACTTCCATAGAGGAAACTCGATGCTCTACTGCATCATTAGAAGTTTCTTCCGTGTGATCTGCCTGTTCACAATTATTCCGGCTATCTTCTCCTATCTTTCCGCTTCTGCAAACATCGATTCACAGACTTTCCACGACCGTATTGCGAAGACAAATGTTACGAACTCTACGAGAATGCCCCGCTGGGTAGGAGTGGTGATCGTTCTTCTCGGAATTACGCTTCTGGTATTCTTCATTGTGAACCATCATAATGTATTTGGTTTGAATATTAAACTCGGACTTCCTGACTTTAAGATCTTCACTTTCTAATAGCAATTATTGAAACTAGTTTACAATTCTGTGATGTACTTTTTTGCACTTGTTATTTTGTGAATAACATGGTATTATCTTCACAGAAAGACGGAAAAATTATCCGGATTTTGTAACTACAAGAATGGCCATCTGATTTGCTCAGATGGTTATTTTTGTATATAGAAGTAATCACTGATTTAATAGTAAAAAAGGAGCTGTTCCGTTATTGCGGAACAGCTCCTTTTGAATTACTTATTTAGCGTCGGAAAAGGCAGTCAGTCAACCTTGGTTACCCAGCCGAATTTGTCTTCCACTTTACCACTCTGGATACCTGTGATGGTATCATAGAATTTCTGTGTGATCGGACCGATCTCACCGTTGTTGATGTTGATGACAGTATCTTCATACTTGAGCTCACCAACCGGGGAAACTACAGCAGCTGTACCGCAGCCGAAGCACTCCTGCATGCGGCCGGATTTACCTGCTTCGATGACCTCGTCGATAGAGATCTTTCTCTCTTCAACTTCAAGACCCATGTCTTTCGCGATCTCGATACAGGATCTTCTGGTGATACCCGGCAGAATAGAACCTGCTGCCAGAGAAGGAGTAACGAGCTTGTTGTCGATGATGAACATAATGTTCATGGCGCCGACTTCTTCGATGTACTTCTGCTCAACACCATCGAGCCACAGTACCTGCTCGTAACCGGAATCATGAGCGATGGTCTGTGCGATCAGAGAACAGCCGTAGTTACCTGCGCACTTTGTGAAACCTGTACCGCCACGGACAGCACGAACATACTTGTCTTCCACGTAGATCTTAACCGGCTTGATTCCGTGTGCATAGTAAGCACCGGAAGGTGAGAGCAGGATGAAGAACTTATAAGTATTGGAAGCGCGTACGCCGAGATACGGGTCTGTTGCGATAACGAACGGACGGATGTACATGGACTCACCCTTGCCGGAAGGGATCCAGTCCTTATCCAGTTCAACGAGTTTCTTTGTAGCGTGTACGCAGAAGTCTACATCGACCTTCGGAATAACGAGACGGTCATTACTGTTGTTCATACGCTCGAAGTTGCAAGCAGGACGGAAAAGGTTAATGGAACCATCTTCGCACTTATATGCTTTAAGACCTTCGAATACAGCCTGACCATAGTGGAATACCATAGCGGAAGGCTCGATCTCGAAAGGACCGTAAGGAACGATTCTCGGATTGATCCATCCCTGACCCTCTACATAGTCCATGACGAACATGTGATCAGAGAAGATGTGTCCGAAAGGCAGCGGTTGACCCGGCTGCGGTTTCTGTCTAGGTGAGGTTGTCTTAGTAACCGTAATTTCTGGGAACATAATTATCCTCCTACATAACTTATATTTTTCTGACTTAGATTATAGTCCCTTTTTTTCGTTGTGGGACAAGGATTTTGCGAAAATGGCAAAAATGTCCCTTTTCGTAAAGAAATATGCCACGTTTGCGATGCTCGGGGAGCCTTTTTTCTTCGGTTGATGTTAAAGATCTTTTCGATGTAAAATGAAATCAGAAAGGATCATCTGGGAGGAAGATTCATTTATGCGGCTGGTTCATGCGAATATCGTGGATTCGTCTTTTTCCGAAAAACCTGATATGACGATAACAATAAACGGCGGCAGGATCGCAGAGATTTCAGAAGCCGGTGGAATGTATCCCGATGGGAAGGAAGTGTATGACCTTTCGGGGATGACGCTGATACCCGGATTTATCGATCTTCATGTGCACGGTGCCATGGGCGCAGATACATCCGACGGAGATGTGGAAGGCCTTAAGGTGATTTCATCTTATCTCGCATCAAAAGGGGTTACGTCGTTCTGCCCGACCACGATGATGATCCCGAAGGAGGCCTTGATCTCTGTTCTTGCTGCTGCATATAAGTTCAGAAGCATGGAAGAGGAAGGTACCCGGATGCTCGGAGTCCGTCTGGAAGGTCCTTTTCTTTCTAAAGAGAAATGCGGTGTTCAGAAAAAAGAATATGCGATGGAGCCCTCATCGGAATACATATATGGGATACTTAAAGAGCTGCCGGAAGATATCATCTCGATCATCGATCTTGCACCGGAACTTCCGGGAGCAGGTGCTTTTGTATCGGAAATGAAGGATAAGTACGTGATATCTGCTGCACATACGGCTGCTTCCTATGAAACATGCAGGGAACTGATTAAAGCCGGGATCTCCCATGGTACACATCTTTTTAATGCTATGGATCCGCTTTCCCATCATGCCCCCGGTGCTGTGGGAGCACTGCTTGAAGATCCGGATGTGACCTGTGAATTAATATGTGACGGATTACACATTCATCCTGCCGTTCTTAAGATTGCTTATTCTGTTCTTGGAGAAGACAGGACGGTGGTGGTGTCGGATGCGATGCGGGCAGCCGGAATGCCGGATGGTGAGTATGACCTCGGCGGTACGATGGTCCGGGTCAAAGACGGAAGAACAGACTTCGGAAACGGCCGGCTTGCCGGATCGACAACGGATATTCATGCAGAGTTTCTGAATCTGCTGAAATTGAATATTCCTTTTGGTTCGGCGCTGAAGGCATGTACCCTGAATCCTGCGAAGGTGCTTCATATCGATCACGAAACAGGGTCGATCGAAGTGGGTAAATACGCCGATCTGGTAGCACTGGACGATGAATACAGGGTAAGAAAAGTCTTTGTGAAAGGTAAGCTTGTGTATGAAAGCTGATACAAATATAAAAGAATCTGTCCTGCTTTCGGGACTGGCAATGAACGTAAAGGAAATATTGATCTCTTCCGGCAGGTCAAAAAAATGGGTGAGAGGAGAGATGATCGTTTCCGAAGGTGATACCTGCAAGGGTCTCTCTCTCTTGCTGTGTGGTGTTGCGGCCGTTCAGAAATATACTCCGGCGGGAGAATACTCTACGATCCGTCTCCTGAATGCCGGCGACTGTTTCGGAGAAGAACTGGTATTTGCGGAAGATAAGCGTTATTCCTGCATGCTGGAGGCAGTCTCTGATGTAGAGCTCCTCACCATTCCGATAGAGCAGTTCCGGAATCTTATGGATACTTATCCGGAAATCAAAGAGCGGTTCTATCTGGTGATCCTTAAGCGGATAGAATCCCAGGATCTGAGTATAATGATCCTGTCCCAAAAGACGGTACGGCAGAAGATATCCTATTATCTTCTCTCACTCTCCAGGGAACAGAAAAGCGAGCAGGTTGCCCTTCCGGTGTCAAAAGAGGTGATCGCGAAATTACTTGCGATCCCGAGGCAGAGTTTTTCCCGGGAACTGTCCCGAATGGAAAGTGAAGGACGGATCAAAGTTGAGGGAAGAACGATCGGGATCATCGATCTGCCTTCACTCGAGAGGGAGATCGGTGTTGTCTGACCTATAATCCTGATGGCATAAGGGCATTTCATCCTATCGCCATATCACAGATGATTGTGTTATAATAAATAGAATTGATCAGGAGGGGATACATAATGTTCGAGAATTTCACAGATTTTATCCGTGAAGTCTTTTCCAGTTTGGACAGCGGCTATATGTTTTTCGGCGGTCCTCTGGATCTCGTTCGTTACGTGATCGATATTCTCCTTGTTACGTTTGTTCTTTACAGCATTCTCAGAATCATCCGCGATACCCGTGCCTGGCAGCTCCTGAAAGGTGTACTGCTCATCCTTGCTTTTGTCCTGGTATGCAGTTTCCTCGGCCTGGAGATGGTAGGCTTTATTTTCAATAAACTTCTGTACATTATCGCGATCCTGTTCGTGGTCATTTTCCAGCCGGAACTCCGTCATGCGCTGGAGACGGTCGGTCTGAAGTCTTTTTCATCTTTTTCGAATGTTATCCTAAATGATGATTCGGATGAACAGCTGAAATATGTGTCGATGGTAGACGAGATCGTCAAAGCCTGTACGGAAATGAGTAAGACCTATACAGGAGCGATCATGCTTCTTGAAAGATCGACAAAGCTCTCGGAACTGCTTAAACAGGAGAATGTTGTCCGCCTGGATTCATCCGTTACAAATTCGATGCTTCAGTCGATATTCTATAAAGGCTCTCCGATGCATGACGGTGCGCTTTTGATCCGCGATGGACGGATCATCGCCGCCAGATGCCATGTTCCGCTTTCTGAAACGATGCATATCATCGAGCGCTACGGAACCCGCCACAGAGCTGCCGTAGGCGCCAGCGAGATCGGTGATACTATCGCGGTCGTCGTGTCTGAAGAGCGCGGTACCATTTCTGTCGCTGTTGATGGAACGCTTTATGAGATGAAGGATGGACAGGATCTTCGTAAGAATCTATTCTATCTGCTCGGTATTACGTCCGGCTCAACAAATAAACTGACTATCCGCGGAAAGAAGCATACAAAGAAAAACACCAAGAAAAATGTTAATATCGCTGCTTCCGCAGGCGAGCCGGTCACTGCATTTAGTGTGGCGGCTTCTTCACGGGATGAAGCTGATGACGAACGGGATGACGAGACGGTTCCGAGTGTTGCCAGAAAGATGAAAAAAGACAAGAAGAGGAAGCGCTCCGCCAGCCCGCTGCTCCTTTTGATCTCTTTCATTTTCTCGCTTATGCTGTGGATGTATATCCAGGTGACGACAAACCCTGTCACGGAAAAAACGTTTACACTTCAGCTGCAGTATGAAAATTCAGATGTGATGACCGATAAGAACCTGTCTTCGCAATATCCGATGCAGCTTGTAACTGTTCGTATCGTAGGACGGAAAAGTGTTATCGATAATCTGACGGCATCGGATCTGTCGGCATATGTTGATATGGCGAATGTGGATTCGACCGGTTCTGTCCGTCTGAAAGTTAATGTAAAATGCGATGAGAATGTGTACTTCCGTGTAGCGATGCAAAGACCTGAGGATATTCCGATCTCGGTGTATACGCTGGAGTCAGAAGAATAGTGTCAGAAGCCGGAGACTGTACCGATCGCCTGTTCAATACTCTCTGAAATGGAATAATTGCGGAAACATGCGATGCGTCCGAGAAGATGCAGGGAAGGATATGCTTTTGCAAGATCCGCATATTTGCTATAGAGCTTCATACTATCTGCGTTGACCACCGGCTCAAATGGTTCTCCCATACCCTTGGAAGATTCCGTATACGGGGATTCAAGCATCAGACTGGTATTGCCGCTGATATCCTGTAAAGTCATGTATTTGCTTTCCGTGATCCGGATAGTATCCTTGCTTTTCGGTGTCAGTAAAACGGCGCATTCATTCTGGAAATCCGTCTGAATATCCTGAAAAGATACTTTGCCTGTACGATAGGGAAGGGCTCCGAACCGGTAGTCGAATAACTTATCGATAGATGGCGTGTAGATGATGGGACCTTTAAACGGCACCCCGTCAAAAAGGATCGTGGTACTGTCCTGATGCAGTGAAATACGTGAAAGAGCATCAGTATTCAGGTACACGCTGATTGCCTGGTGATCGACCATGTTTTCCATAATCGACATAAAGCCCTGCATCGGCATTGCCTGGATGCTATCCGTGTAGTAGCAGTCGTCATTCCCGATATCTACAAATGCATCATTCATATAAGAATCATCCGCCGGGATAAAAGAACTCCCGTCTTTCCTGTTGATGCTCTGAGTCAGGATGTTCTCGATAATGAAACGGCCAAGATCTATCAGCTTGGCATCATGAGAATCGATCAGCCGGTCGGCGGATATCCTTTTGATTCCGGGAAATGCTGCGGATAGACGGGAAAGAAGTGCATCCGCCTGTCTGTTTCCGAAAATGACCTGAAGGGAATTAGCATTGAGCGGAAGCGGAACCATTTTGTTCTGATAAGAAAGAAAAACACGATGATTGTAAGGAAAAAAAGCGCCAAAACGCTTAATAAACTGGTATACCTTCTCGCTATCTGTATGAAAAACCGAAGGACCATGCGTTTGAACACGGATTCCATTGGGACGGATCTCTTCAAAAAGAGAACCGCCAATGTGGGATTCGCCTTCGAAACAAGTGACTGTATAGCCGGATTCAGCGAGGAGCCGGGCTGCTGAACAGCCTGAAATACCGAGTCCGATAACTATAGCTTCCTTCGTATTCACAAAAACTTCCCCTTATAAAAAATTAATATAATTTTATACGATTCGACCCGAAAATTCAAAACATTTTTACATGAAGAGGGGGCGTGCTACAAAGAAAGAGTATTTCTGTAATAAAGGATACGCAAAAGTGTAAATTTGCATACATATCTGCTGTGATAGAATCTAACATGAAAGTTTATGTTTGAAGGGAAATACCTATGAACAGTGCAGATAACAAGCCGAATCAGGGAGAAGGCAGAAAGCCGCAAAACGGTGTTCCGGATCTTAGTGATCTGATGAATCGTGGAAATCAGGCTCCTGAAAAAACAGAGGCAGTCGATCTTTCCTCGCTAATGAATGAGATCCGCCGCGTTCCTTCGTCGGGAACTCCGAAATCTCTGGCACAGGCTCCTGAAAAAGAAGCCCCGAGGCATACTCCGGCACGTGAGCCGAATACAGTACAAAGACCAGCAGCCCGTCCTTTACAGAACTCTGCCGTTCATACATCTAATGCTCCCAGAAGAAGGATCCGGGATCCGAAGCTCGAGGCAAAGAGACGAATGGTTTCTATTATTTTAGCTACGACCATTATTCTGATTATCGCTGCTATTGGTATGGGTGTGTTCTATGCGATTTCCCATCTGTCCAAAAAGTCGAAAGATACAACAGCTACATCATCATCTTCTGCTGCTGTCACTTCAGCTTCCCAGACTACTACACTTCCTTCGGAAACCGAAAGCACAACTTCTGAAGCAACTACACCGGCTCCGACACCAACACCGGAGGCGACTCCTTTCCCGTCGGGCGGTCCTGCGCTTGCCGGATATACCGTAGTAATCGATCCGGGCCACCAGGCTGAAGCAAATAAGGAGCCGGAAGTTATGTCCTCTTCTATGGGTGGTTCTAAGGACAGATCCGCGCAGGGCTTCATCGGTACGGTCACCGGCAGGGACGAGTCTGAGATCAATCTTGAAACGGCGCTGCTTCTTAAGGATTACCTTGAAAGCCTCGGATGTGAAGTGTATCTTACCCGTGATACAAATGATGTCGATATCTCCAATAAAGAGCGGGCTGAATTTGCAGTAGAACATGATCCGGATCTTTTCATCCGCCTTTACTGCAATGCGGCAAATGATTCGAAAACCAGCGGATGCGAAGTAATCGTTCCTTCCTCCGGGAAATATGCTCAGCAGCTTCCTGCCTGGGGTGAAAAACTTGGTAAATCTATCGAGGAGAAGACGGGAAGTGCTTTTACCGGATGCAAGTCAAGCGGCAATTATACAGGTTTAAACTGGGCTTCTTCTGTTCCGTCATTTATGGTGCGCATGGGATATCTGACTAACAGTGATGATGAAACCAATCTTCAGGATGCCGAATACCAGTTCAAAATGTGTCAGGCGATCGCTGACTTTGTTTCTACCATGGAGAAACATTGATCAATTTGTTGTTGCTACGTCTTTATGGTAAAATAAATCAGTTATTCTGATTCGGAGGCGTAAAAGTGAAGAGACAAAGATTAGTAGCGATCATATCTGTTTTGCTTTGCATTGCGCTGCTTCCTTCCTGCAAACTGCACCGGAAACAAAAAGTTACGGAGACGGAGGAAGAAGAGACGCTGGATGATGAAGAAACAGAAGCTGATTCCTCTGAACTGACAGAAGCCTCTCTTTCTTATCTGATGAATGTTTCTTCTCTGGATCAGTTTATCAGTGATGGTTCTATCTTCGCAGAAAATGTTCCTGTACCAACTCCGACGCCGATTCCGGTAAATCAGACCACGTTAGGCCTGACAAATGATGTTGACGGTTATTTCAGCGGACCTTTAGAGAATGCAACTGTCGTTGATAATGAGTTCTTCCGTTTTACAATAATCAGTTCGGAAGCAACCCCTGACGGATATATCGTTAAGTCCGAGTTTGAGAATAAAACGGATGTACCGTATCAACTATATCTTCGTAATCCGATCTTTAATAATGAGTGCAATGACAGGATCTATTACACAGATGTGATAGACGCACATACGGTATTTCCCGATGAAACGAATTTTATAGATTGTTTTGAAAGCTATGACGGTTCTGTTCCGACGCGTATATCCTTCCTTCTTCTGGCAGTACCTACAGCGGATAGTCAGATAGCTGTTCTTGCTGATCCGGTGAATAAACTGAACTATATTCCCGTGAATCTTTTTCCGCAGGGAGAGGATGCCTTCCGTTATGAGCCGGCTGAGCTTCCGCCGGACTCATCGATCTTATATGATACCGAAGGTGCGCAATTCATCATTGATCACTTTGAAGTAAATGATATGAATTTTTCCGTGTACTACACCTTTATCAACAAAACAACGGACTATCTACAGTTCCTTCTTGATGATGAAGCGATCACGCTGGATAAGATGGTATTCAATGTTGGACCGCAGGCGATCTATGTTCCTCCCTATGGAAGACAGACAGGTGTTTTTAAGGTGTCATCGGACAGTATCACCAGCGCCGGTCTGGATCCTTATCAAATCAAGCTGGTTTCTATTCCGCTGAAAGCGAATTCGCTGAACGATGTGGAACATGGTATAAAAGTTCTTTGGGAAACCGTGGTAAAAAAAGAAGTTGATCTCGGGTAATGGTACCTGATTAAAGAAATATTTGAAAAGGAAAGAGAATAATGGGTTTATTTGGCAGAAAAGGTAACAACGCAGAGAAGAATGAAGAGAATAAACAGGAGAGTGTAGGGATCAAATACCCTTTCTTTACGCTTCTTGTTGAGGAAGTTCTCTCGATGACATCCACAGAGGTTTCCGTTATCGGTAATGTCCGCGGAGACTTAATCGAGGAAGGACAGGAGCTTTTCCTGCTCGGCAGAAATCAAAAATCGATCAAAACCAGGGCTGTTCGTATCGAGGATACACTGATGAGTAAGATGCCAAAGGCGGAAGTCGGCGAAAACGTGTCGGTTGTTCTCCAGGGACTTAGACAGGGGGATGTCGATAAATATGATGTTCTTTCTACTGTAAACTCCCTTGAGGCAGAGGAAGATGCCTCCACGGAAGCTGTAAATCCTTACCTTACCGGCATGCTCCGTGAAGCAAAGAGACTGCAGGAAGATAAAGATTTCATGGGACGCATCATGGAGAATATTGCGACCGAAGCGAAATTTCTCTCTCCGTGCATGCACCAGCCGGGAAATGAAGGTGACGAGTCCAAGGTAGGTGTGGCACTTCTTCGCGGAAAAGACGGGAAGAACTATCTTACCGCTTTTACTGATTCCCATGAACTCGAACTGATGGATGATCTTCCGGAAAAAATGATCCAGCCGATCGATTTTACCCGCATCATGATTATTGCGAATCAGGCACCGGTGGATGGTCTTCTGATTAATCCGAAGACGGAAGGTTTTGTTATCACCCGTACACTTCTTGACGCACTGAATATGCACAAGCGAAAGCTGAATAGTCATATCCGTGAGCAGAAACTGGATCCTAAGCAGCCGATCATGCTGGCAGTACCGAAGGAAGAAAATATGCCGCAGGATCTTTTTGACGCTCTTTGTGAGCATATGAAAAAAGAGCCCCGGATCCTTCGCGCCTGGTATGGTCTGATGGTGTTCCCGAAGGAGGAGACGAAGTCTCATCTTATCATTATCGATACGTTGGAGGAGGTCCCGGAAGTATTCGGCGGCATCGGTGATACAGCCCGTCCGTTCCTTAATGATATGCCTCTGAATATGCAGTCTTTTGCGAAAGTCGGTCAGATGACGGAGAATCTGAAACTCTTCTACGAAAGAACAGAGGATATCGTAGTCTGACGCAATTGAATTATTTAAAAAATTAAGTGCCTAAAGACATTGATCTTTAGGCACTTTTCTTTGTCTTCTGGTGGAGGCGAGGAGAATCGAACTCCTGTCCGAAACCACGTTAACAAGGACGTCTCCGGGTGCAGTCCGTGTTTAGAGTATTCCCCTGGATCACGTTCCCGCGGACAGGAAGAGATCTCCGGTAGCTTCATAGATACATCTCCGGCGCAAAGCTTTGCCGAAGGCGTGGTCCCGTTTAACCTGCCGACAGGTAAGGTCTGTCATCTGACATCTCCGATCCGGCCGACAGATAGACCGGGGAGATGGTAGCTAAATTAAGCAGCTACGAGTTGTGTGTTGTTTGCAATTACTTGCATTTCCCGTTTTTTTAAGAGGCCAACGAGAATCCTCTACCCGCTTTCCAAGTCTCCACGACCCCGTCGAAACCAGTGCGCCCCCACATGTACAACTCTCAACCATGTGTATGATTCGAGATTATACATAAAGTAAAAATGAATAGCAATAGCCTGAAAGGATTATCATCTTTGCTTTACAAGTGATATAATTAGGAGTAATCGTAAGAATTTCTTGATGAGGAGACGAGGTATGGCTTCAGAATTTGTTTCTTCTTTAATGAGTAAACTCTCAGTGAAACAGAAAGCATCTCTCTGTTCCGGATATGATTTCTGGAGAACACAGAGGCTTCCGATCAATAATGTACCATCGATCATGATGACAGATGGTCCGCACGGCCTTCGTAAACAGGAGTCCGTGGAAGGAAGAAGAGGCGCAGGAGACAGCCGTGAAGCTACTTGTTTTCCTCCGGCGGCAACTACTGCTAATTCTTTTAACGTCGAACTGATGAATGCTATCGGCCGCGCTATCGGCGAAGAAGCGATCGATCAGGATGTTTCTGTCGTTCTGGGACCGGCGATCAATATCAAGCGTTCTCCCCTCTGCGGAAGAAATTTCGAGTATGTTTCCGAGGATCCGTATCTTGCAGGCAAGATGGGCGCTGCTTTTGTAAATGGTGTCCAGAGTATGGGTGTGGGTACTTCCGTGAAGCATTTTGCCGCGAACAGTCAGGAGAAATCCCGTCTGATCAATGATTCCATTATCGATGAACGTGCACTTCGGGAGATCTATCTTTCTGCATTTGAAACGGTCGTGAAAGAGTCTCATCCCTGGACGGTGATGGGTGCGTATAACCGTTTAAACGGCACATACTGCTGTGAGAACAGAAGACTGCTTACCGATATCCTTCGTGACGAGTGGGGGTTTGACGGTATTGTGATGAGTGACTGGGGTGCCACAAATAACCGTCTGGACGCTCTTGCTGCCGGTCTTGATCTCGAGATGCCTTCTTCCATCGGCGAACGTGACCGCATCATATGTGAAGCGATCGAATCGGGTAAACTTCCGGTGGCACTTCTTGACCGTTCGGTGGAACGTATCCTGACACTGATCGAAAAAGGTATGAATAAACCGGGACCGACGTCATCTCCTTATCTTAATCACCGTGTGCTTGCTAAACAGGCTTTTGAGGAATCGGCGGTCCTTCTGAAAAATGACGGGCTTCTTCCTGTTGCTGAAGGAAAGAGCGTCGCAGTTCTTGGTGCTATGGCCAAGGAAACAAGATTTCAGGGTGGCGGCAGTTCGCATATCCATCCGACGAATGTTACACATGCTATCAGCGGGTTCTCGTCGGCAAACTCGAATTTCGTATATGAACCCGGGTATTCTCTGGAGACTGAAGAGGTCGATGAAAAGCTTCTTTCCGCTGCGGTAGAAGCCGCAGTGAATAAGGATATCGTCGTCATCTTTGTCGGTCTTCCGGAAAGCTTTGAGTCGGAGTCATTTGACCGTACTCATATGAATCTTCCGAAATCCCATACACGTCTGATCGAGGAAGTTGTCCGCAAGAACAGCAATGTTTGTGTTGTTGTATATGCCGGCTCACCGATCGAGATGCCATGGGTTTCTCAGGTCAGATCTATCCTGATGGCGTATCTGCCTGGGCAGGAAGGTGCCGGAAGCATTGCCGATATTCTTTACGGAAAAGTGAATCCTTCCGGAAAACTGGCGGAGACTTTCCCGCTGAAGCTTACGGATACGCCGACATACCTGTATTTTGGCGAGACCAGACAGTCCCTTTACTGTGAGAGCGTCTTTGTCGGGTACCGGTATTACGATGCGGCCAATATGCCTGTGCTTTTCCCGTTTGGACACGGCCTTTCCTATTCATCGTATTCTTATGGCGATATCAGCTTCTCCTCCCCGGAGTACAAAGAAGGGGATCCGCTGACGGTTTATGTGGATGTTACCAATATCAGTGATGTGGATGGCAAGGAAGTTGTCCAGCTTTATATTGCCCCTCCGAAATCGAAGATCTATAAGCCTGTTCGTCAGCTGGCCGCATTCAAGAAGGTATTTATCCAGAGAGGAGAGACGAGGACGGTTGAGTTTAAGCTCGACCGCAGGGCTTTTGCTTATTACAATGTTCAGATCGGAGACTGGCATGTCGAATCCGGAACGTATAAGATCGAGATCGGTGCTTCTTCCAGAGATATCCGCGCCTCGAGGGAGATCAATGTAATATCTTCCAGACCGGACGTGGAAGCACCGGATTATCAGAACGTGGCACCACAGTATTACAATCTGGACGTGCAGACCAAGATCTTTGATAAGAAACAGTTTGAAGCGGTATACGGTAAGCCGATCGAAGATGAAAAGGCTCCGAAAAAAGGCGAGTTCACGCTTAATTCTTCACTGGAAGATCTCCGTAACGGTAATCTTAAGAGTAAACTGTTCTATCGGAGTATCATGCATGGCGTAAAGAGATCAAACAAGAAAGAGACACAGGAACATCTCCGTAGAATGAATATTGTCATGACAAGAGAAATGCCTCTTCGTACTGTCGCTTCTTTCTCGATGGGAAAGATTACGATCGAACAGATGGATGCGCTCGTCATGATGTTCAACGGTCATTTCTTTAAAGGCGTAAGCCGCTGGAGAAAGGCGAAAAAGAGGAAGAAAGATCTGTCTTTCCTTTGATGTTTCGCTCAACTTCAGAATTGTTTCCATGACTTCTTCAAAATGAAATATCTCTGATACATGACAGAAGAAGCCCCGTGCTACAATATCGTTAAGAAACTGCATACTTATGCGGATTTTTACGGAGAGTAGCATGACGCAACTGCCAGCGCAAGGATATTTCTATCCATATGATTCGATGGACGAGCTCTATGCGGAGAAACAGCCGCCGGAGTTTGGGCGCCTGTCTTCATTCTGGAGACTCGATCTTCCGTCCTGGCGTTTTTATCATGCAAAGACGAAAGATGATATCCCTGAAAGCTGGACTGATCCAGAGTTTAATGATGAATCCTGGGACCTCATCGATGTGCCGAGTGTATGGCAGATGCAGGGATACGGCTATCCGAGTGAACTCATGTATGAGAAGAATGCACTCCTTAACAAAAAGACCTCCAAGCTTCAGCAGAGACTGGCGGATGACGCCGGTATGGAGAATACCAATGACTACGGTCTTTATCGTGTGTGGGTCAATCTTCCGGAACAGTTTATCCACCGTTTCGTCTATTTTGTTTCCGATGGTATAGTCGGTCATTATTCAATTAGTATCAATGGCAAGCATATTTCGTCATCGAGAAGTACATTCTCGACAACGAAATGTCTGCTGAATGAAGCACTCCATGAGGGAGCGAATCTTATATCTGTCGCCGTAAGAAGATTTGATATAAGAATGGAAAAGGGTAAACTGAAGAAGAATGTAAGGGCACAGGGTGCTTTTGGATTCTCCGGACTGTTCCGTCTTCCGTATTTGATCGCTGAATCGGATGTGGAGATTTCTTCCGTGCGTCTGTTTTCTTCCTTCCTTACTGACACTCTCGCAAGAGATGTCGTTCCGAAAACGGCACTTGTTTCCAGTCTTTACCGCTCCGATAGTGACGACCAGCTTACCGGCCGTGAAAAAGAGATATTGCCGGATGCTGACATAAGAAGAGATGCCGGGCTGAATGTAGAAGTCGAGCTTTTTAATCATCTTCCTTATGATGTTCAGGTTACGATCAACTGCCGCCTGATGGAAGCGCGTGATGAGTATGATCTTTATAATCTGCCGGAACACCGTCTTTCCCAGCGAAAAGAACTCACAGACACCATTCCGAAGGAAGGTGTCAAGATCATGGGAACGGAATTTTATGCCAAACTCGTTCTTCCATGGACCGATCAGACACCGAATATGTATGATCTGATCATTGAAGTACGAAATAACAAGGATGAAGTCATCTGTGTGAAGAAACAGCGTTTCGGATTCCGCACGATCACATATTCGGAAAGCATTATTCACATCAATGATGTAGCGGTTCCGCTCCATGGCGTGAAGTATTATGAGTTCGATCCGGAAAACGGTATTTCCGTTCCTCTTGAGCGTTTCCGTCAGGACATCCTTATGATGAAGAGTGCGAATATTAATACGATTTATGTGGTTCATCATCCGACGGATTCCAGATTTTTCGATCTGTGTGATGAGTACGGTATGTATGTCATCCTGCAGTCTGCGGCAGCCGTGCTTCCACAAACCGTTTATTCTCTTATCAATCACCCGTGTATTATCATGTGGTCGATGACAGGAAAAAGATTTGAAGAAAACGCGTATCTTGATGTCAAGCAGCGCATCAATGCGTTTGATGCGAAACGTCCGCTTTACTGTGAGATCGATAAGACCGGCACAGTATCCGACATGCCGCCGTTCCCCAATAATGCAGGTATGATATTCGGTGAGTGGTGCGACCTTTGTGTGAATAGACGTTATCTGAAGAGCAAGCTGAAAGAAGATAAAATACTTTTTGAATCGATCCTTGCCAGACCGAGAAGAGAAGAAGATACGCTCGATCTGAAGTATATCCATCAAGGTGATCTTGTAGAGTATTCCGAGCAGATCGGTGTTTCTATAGCGCAGGGTATCGTTGATGCAAATAGAAGACCTCATCCGATCTTTTTCGAGGTGAAGAAGCAGTGCGAAGGAATCAAGATCTTTGCTTCTGCAGAAGACCCCTCCAGTCTTAATGTGCATAATGTGCTTCAGTTCGGTGCAACACCTTCTATTGAACTCAAATGGCAGCTGCTTCTGGGCGGAGTCCGCCTTACCGGCGGTTCCGGAATCGTTCCGCCGATCCCGCCGATGGGAAACCGTGCGATGCAGTTCCCGTTTAAAGTGGGGGACTTTCTTACCCCGACATGGGCAGAACAGTTCCCGAAAGCGGTAGAAGTATATAATCAGGCGGTCTGCAAAGAACTGCTTCTGGATATCCGCCTCACACTGGAGAATGATTCGTACTATGCCAGAGCCGGATTTGAGCTTGCTTTCTATCAGCAGGTCCTTGTTGATGAAGTGTATGATCCTTCATTAAAGGACGATGCTATCGAGGGAGAATCGGACGGAAAAGCGATTCAGATCATTGATGCATCTGCTCTGGAGAGTAGTCTGATCGTAGATGAGAAGAAGCCGGCTGTACAGATGCTTACTTCGCCATCGCTTCTTTTTGCACAGACTAAACACGTGAGATATGGATTCAGCCGCCATGAGGGTGGTCTTTGCTCAGTAAAGATCGAGGGAAGAGAATACTTCGATGGTTTACTGGAACCTAGTTTTTACCGTGCTGCTTCGAATATCGACCGTGCGGATAAATCGTATGTTCTCTCGCAAACCGTATTCTCCCATGAGACGGACTGGAGAACGATACAAAGCGAGATCAAGTTTGTCGGAAGCTTCTATGAGATGGATGGGGATGATTTCCATCTTATCAGCAAGTATTCTTCCAATGGTATGAAAGGACCGATCCTGGTTCATTACCGCGTAAAACCGGACGGACGTCTGATGGCGACGATCGAGTTTGTTCCTAAATTTGATCTGGTACGCTATGGTTTCCGTGTACCGATCGATTCCCGTGCGCATATCGGATGGTACGGACGTGGAAACGGAGAATCATATGTGGACCGAAAGGAATCCCAGAGGATCGGATGGTTTACTTCGCTGGACAGTCCTTTGTATCACGAATATGCTCGTCCATCCGAGAACGGATCACATGCGGATACAAAGTATCTCTTGCTCCAACTCGATGATATAAAAGGTCTCGGCATCTGTAAGGATAAAATGGATACATTCTCTTTCTCCTGCCTGCCTTATATGCCTGAAGATCTTGATGACTGTTCTCATCAGGAACTGATCGAGTCCGACGGGCGTACACATCTATATCTTGACTTCTATATGAAAGGTGTCGAACGAGGCCCGGATATCCTGGATCGCCATAATGTCGCTAAGAATGTGCGATACGAGGAAACAATTGAATTTGCTCCAAAACTCTAATTTCACTATATGAAGAGGGTCTTCGGCATAAGCCGGAGGCCCTTTTTATTTTCTGTTTTTATCGAGGATGGAAAACAGATCTTTGCGTTCTTTGGCGGTCAGTTCACGATATTGTCCTAGCGGAAGAGAACCGAGTGAGATGTTCAGGATGCGGATTCTTTTTAGCCGGACAACCTTATACCCCAGGTATTCGCACATCCTTCTGATCTGACGGTTCAGCCCCTGATTCAAGATGATGTGGAATGAGTTTTTTCCGGATAGCGTGACTTTGCAGGGAAGGGTTACCGTATCCAGGATAGGGAGCCCGCCCTCCATTTTCCTTTTGAAGTCTTCATCGACCGGTTTGTCGACTGTAACAACGTATTCTTTGTCGTGACGTCCTTCCGCACGGAGAAGACGGTTCACGATATCCCCGTCATTGGTAAGAAGGATCAAGCCTGTAGAATTCTTGTCGAGACGCCCGATCGGGAAAATGCGCTGCGGATAATGGATGTAATCAATGATATTATCTTTATCTCTTTTGTCTGTGGTGCAGGTAATTCCAAGTGGTTTGTGAAAAGCCAGATATATATGGTCATCGGTAGGAATAACAGGCTTTCCGTTTACGAGAACGGTCTGTCCGGGGAAGACCTGAGATCCTGCAACTGCAGTTTCTCCATCGATCGTTACACAACCTGCTTCCACATATTCATCCGCTTTTCTACGTGAACAGAAACCGCTGGCACTGATGTACTTATTGACGCGGACGGAGTCTTTTGATCCGGAAGAAGCGCTTGAAGTGTTATCCATGAAGTGCTCCTATCAATACCAGACGGAGCCGGTAACGCGCTTCAGTGTGAAGGTGAAAGTAGTACCCTCGCCATATTCGCTCTGCACGGTGATCGTTTCACCCATGTAGCTGAGAAGCTCTTTGGCGATCGCAAGACCCAGACCGGTACCCTTTTTGCCGCGGGCACGGTCGGCTTTATAGAAGCGGTCAAAGATATGGTCGATATCGTACTCGTGGATACCTTGTCCGGTATCGGCGACAGAAACCAGTACCTGATCTGTTTCATCACTGTACTCGGTGGAAATGGTGATACTTCCGCCGGCAGGCGTATATTTCTTCGCGTTGTCGAGCAGGATGACGATGATCTGTTCGACACGGTCCGGGTTACCCATAACAGTCGGAAGAGGTCCGGTCTTGTACTCGACAGAGAAATTCAGTTCGGCATCTTCCATGACCGGTTTAAACTTCGTCTCGAATTCGGAAAGAAGCTTGTTCAGGTCAAACGGGAAAGTCTTAAATGCCAGTGTTCTTGCCTGAAGTCTTGAGAGCTCAAGCATGTCGTCGATCAGTCGGGAAAGACGCATCGTCTCATGAAGGATGATGCCGTAGTATCTCTGACGGTCTTCCTCTTTCTTAACCATGCCGTCAGCAAGAGGCTCAACGAGACCTCTCATGGCGGTGAGAGGAGTACGCAGCTCGTGGGATACGTTCGCCACATAATCGCGTCTTGTCTGTTCGAGACGTTCCTGCTCGGAGATGTCACGGAAGAAGCCTGTAGCTCCGATGATCGTTTTTTCATTATCTTTGATTGGAACGATCGTAGAAGAATAGGCACAGTCTTTTGCTTCGATCGTTCTTTCGTAAGTTTCTCCGGTTTTGATACAGTTTTCAAAATCTTCCCAGACTTCTTCAAACGGGATCAGCTGAAGCTTCTCAGTGAAAAGATTCTTTCTCGGAACTTTTTCGAAAAGCGTCGCGATAGCGTTGTTGGAGTAGTCCGGCTGAAGATCCTTATTCACGGATACGATACCTTCTGAAATGATATCGAAGATCTCTTTGAGACGGTTACGCTCTGTAGTTACGCTGGTGATGGATTTACTGAGCTTTTCGGCAAGTTCATTGACGGAAGCTGCCAGATCACCGATCTCACCTTTCGTCTTGTCGTTAGCTCTGATAGAGAAGTCTCCACGTCCCAGTGCATTAGCTACATCCGTTACCCGGTTAAGAGGGCGGATCAGCCTTTTGCTGGCAAAGTAAACGGGGATCAGCATAAACAGTGATACCACAAGTGTGGAAAGAATAAGGACCTGACTGAACCCGGTAACTGCTGCCGGGGAACTGCTGATCCGATCTCCAACGATCAGATAGCCGCAAAGCTTATTCTCCGTCTGTACCGGGAACTGGATCATGATGACATTACTGCCGTCATTATCTAACTCTCCACGGAGATTCTTATTGTCGCTGTTTGTAAGCATATTGGATGTGCAGAAGATATCGATCGCACTTAGAAGGCGGAGATCATCACTCGTCTGAGGATTGGAAGAAGAGATGAGACTTCCGTTGGCATCATAAAGAAGGAAAAAAGTTCCCAAAACATCACGGGAAGCATATCCTGCACTTATCGATTTCAGTTTTTCGGTGATCTCACTGTCGGAGAGAGTTTTATCCTGCTCCGCATATGTACCGAGAAAGGCTGCCATGGAACGTGCCTTGTCGATCATGATCTCCTCGGTGTTGTCCTTGGATACTTCGCCTGCCGCGTAGTTAAAAAGTGTAGCAGAAAGAAGTGCCGATGCGCAGAGCGCGACCAGCACCAGAAAAACCATCTTGCGTAGAAAGAGACTACGGAACATTACGAGTTGACCTCAAACTTATAGCCTACGCCATACACGGTGATGAGAGACCACGGAGCACCCTCGTAATAGATCTTCTGACGGATGCGCTTGATGTGGGTATCTACGGTACGTGTATCTCCGAAATAATCATAGCCCCAGATCAGGGAAAGGATCTGCTCACGATCCATGACCTGTCCGATATGAGAGGCAAGAAGATGAAGGATCTCAACTTCTTTCGGTGTGCACGGAACGAGTTCGCCTTTTACCTTGACCTGATAGTTATCCAGATTGATCTCGAGACCTTCAAAACGAAGAAGAGATGTGTTCTCCTGAGGCTCATTGATACGGCGGAGCACTGCCTTGATACGGGCGATAACTTCTCTCGGAGAGAAGGGCTTAACGATATAGTCATCCGCGCCGAGTTCCAGACCAAGTACACGGTCGATCTCCTCGCCCTTTGCGGTAAGGATGATGATCGGCGTGGACAGAGTCTTTCTGATCTCACGGCAGACTTCGATACCGGTCTTTTCCGGCATCATGACGTCAAGGATGATAAGATCCGGCTTGTCGGAAGCAACGTGAGCAAGCGCATCGCGTCCGTCGTAAGCACTGGAATATGTGAAGTGTTCGTTTTCAAAATACAGACCCAGGGACTCATGTACGACCGGGTCGTCATCGCAGATTAAAATATGAGGAGCAGTAGCCATTCGATTTACCTCTTCTATTAGCAACATTACATCTATTATAATCTAAAAATCGATTTACAAACAAACTTTTTTCAAATACAAGAAAATGCTATACTGATACCAAGTGTCGATGCGTCCGGTAAAGGCACAATCTTCGAAGGAAATGAACAGGAAAAAGATATGTTTTTAGCGGATAGATGGCAGGATTTCGAGTTGCTCTACTGTGGTGAGGGAGAGAAATACGAGCGTTGGGGAGATATATATCTTCAGCGTCCGGATCCGCAGGCGATCTGGCCGAAGAGCGGATATTCCGGCATGCAGGAAAAGCACTGGCCGAAGCCGCATGCGGTATACCACAGAAGTGAGAGCGGAGGGGGCCACTGGAGTAAGGAAAAACCGATGCCCCAGAAGTGGAAGATCCACTACGATGCAGTAGGTCGTCCGCTGACTTTTATCATCGAACCGACAAGCTTCAAGCACACGGGACTTTTCCCGGAGCAGGCAGCCAATTGGGATTTCTGCGGAAAACTCATTAAAAAGGCTGTGGAGCAGGGAAGAAAACCGCGCATTCTCAATCTTTTTGCTTACACAGGCGGAGCGACGATGGCTTTTGCGGCAGCAGGGGCGGCGGAGGTCGTGCATGTCGATGCCAGCAAAGGTATGGTGCAGCGCGCCAAGGAAAACATGGCGGCCAGCGGCCTGGAGGACTGTTATATCCGTTTTATTGTGGAAGATTGCGGAAGATTTGTCGAAAGAGAGATCCGAAGAGGCAGGAAATACGATGGCATCATCATGGATCCACCGGCCTACGGCAGAGGACCTTCAGGAGAGATGTGGAAGCTGGAAGATGCGCTTTTCCCTCTGGTAGAAAAGTGTGAGCAGCTCATCTCGGATGATCCGCTGTTCTTCCTGATCAATTCCTATACTACGGGTCTTTCTTCGATGGTCATCGAAGATATCCTGCGCCTGGCGGTCAAGTCAAAGCATGGTGGCAAGGTCGTCTCGGAAGAACTGGGACTTCCCTGTACGAAAATGGATGCGGTCCTTCCTTGTGGAAGTACCGGAAGATGGACGAAAGAGGAGATCTGAGATGGATAAGTATCCCGAGATCCTCTTTGAAGATAACCATCTGCTGGTGGCGGTCAAACCTGCAGGGATTCTTTCGCAGAGTGACACGACGGGGGCCCCGGATATGCTTACTCTTTTAAAAGCGTATCTGGTGGAAAAATACAACAAACCGGGAGAAGCTTATCTGGGGCTTCTTCACAGGCTGGACCGGCCGGTATGCGGCGTGATGGTCTTTGCCAAGACCAGTAAATGCGCAGGAAGGATCAGCGAACAGATCCGGAACAGGACAGTGAAGAAGAAGTACCGCGCGATCGTGTATGGTGCTTTTGAAGAGAAAAAAGGTGAAGTCAGATCGTATCTTCTGAAGAATAGTAAGACCAATCTGGTGGATGTTTTTCAGAACCGGGCGGATGCGCCCAAAGACGCAAAGGAGTGCTCTCTGGACTACGAAGTCATTGGAGAGGGAAGGATCGCAGGGGGCCCTGTATCGCTTCTTTCGATCGATCTTCACACGGGGCGGTCTCATCAGATCCGCGCCCAGCTCTCGTCGATCGGACATCCAATCGTCGGAGACCGCAAATACGGGAAAGGACCGAACCGGTTTTCCGGGGATATCCTTCTTCAGTCCTACCATCTTGAGGTGGACCATCCCGTGACGCATGAGAGAATGGTATTTGAGATACCGCTCTCCGGTGAAGAACCCTGGAAGCAATTTGCAAAGGAGTGAGGTAATGGCGGAAGAATTTGTAATCACGAAAGAACAAAGAGATGAAAACCAAAAGAAGATCACGGACCTTCTTTTATCAACCAAGCGTCCCGGCATGGAGCGGCTCGTTGAGTGGATCGTAACGAAGACGGACTTTTTCACCGCTCCGGCATCTACGAAATATCACTTGAACTGTGAAGGAGGACTGGCGCTTCACAGCCTTCACGTGTATCAGCGCCTTTCCGAGAAAGTGGCAGCGGGACTTATTAAAATCGAGCAGGATACAGTGATCATCACATCGCTCCTGCATGACCTGTGTAAAGTGAATTTTTATGTAAAAGAAATAAAAAACGTAAAGGAGGGTACCAAGATCAACCAGTACGGCAAGGAAGTTGCCAACTGGGTAGAAAAAGAAGTGTGGGGGATCAAGGATTCTTTCCCGGTAGGCCACGGAGAGAAATCCTGCTGGTATATCCAGAACTTTATCCGCCTCAAAGCGGAAGAATATGCCATGATCCGGCTGCACATGGGACCGGATAAGAACACTTACCCGGATCCGTTTTCCGAGACAGCAAAGATTTATCCATCAGTAGTGGCTATTTTTACATCAGACATCGAATCAGCATACATTTTGGAGGAAAAACAATGATCTATTACGTGGACCAGAATACGAAATCCCAGGGCTGCGGTACGAAGGACCATCCGTTCCTTACGATCTCCGCAGCGGCGAAAGTCGCAAAACCGGGTGACGAAGTGCTCGTTATGCCGGGCGTATATCGCGAATATGTCGATCCTGCGAATGCGGGAACAGAGGATGCCCGCATCACATACCGCTCGGTAGAACCGCTGAAAGCTGTGATCACCGGCGCCGAGATCGTAAAAGGCTGGGAAAAATATAAAGGAAAGACCTGGAAGGTCGAGATCGATAACGGGATCTTCGGATCTTATAACCCATACGATACAAGGATCGGCGGCGACTGGTATTTCTGGCACCGTCATCCGCATACAGGATGTGTCTATATCAATGATGTCGCACTCTATGAGGCAGACACGCTGGAAGACTGCTTAAAGGGCGAGAAGGATCCCGCTTCCTGGGAACCGGAAAACTCCACACGTAAGTGGTACTGTGAGCAGAAAGACGGAAAGACCGTAATCTACGCCAACTTCCAGGGCAAAGATCCGAATAAGGCCAAGGTCGAGATCAACGTAAGAAGAAACTGTTTCTTCCCGAGTAAGACCGGTGTCGGATATATCACGCTTTCCGGATTTACCGTGAATAAGGCTGCGACCACATGGGCGCCGCCGGCGGCATTCCAGGATGGTATGATCGGCCCGCACTGGAGCCGCGGCTGGATCATCGAGGATTGCGAAGTTTCCCACAGCCGCTGCTGCGGAATCTCTCTGGGTAAGTATCTCGATCCGGAGAATGACCACTACTTCACAAAATACAGAGTGAAGAGCCCGACACAGATGGAGCGTGACGCTGTCTGCCGCGGCCAGTATCACGGATGGCTCAAGGAAAATATCGGATCGCATATCGTACGACGCTGCCATATCCATCACTGCGAGCAGACCGGTATCGTCGGAAGAATGGGTTGTGTATTCTCGATCATCGAGGATAACCACATCCACAACATCAATAACATGATGGAGGTTGGCGGCGCCGAGATCGCAGGCATCAAGCTTCATGCCGCGATCGACGTTATCATGAGAAGAAACCATGTGCATCACTGCACAATGGGTCTTTGGTGCGACTGGCAGGCACAGGGCACGATCCTGTCGCAGAACCTGCTGCATGACAACCATACACCGGATTTTGCAAAACGTATCCCGGGCACCATCATGAGCCAGGATATTTTCATCGAGGTCGGACATGGACCGACGCTGATCGACAATAACATCATGCTTAGTAAGGCATCTCTGCGACTGGCTACAGAGGGCGTAGCAATGGTCAACAACCTGATCTGCGGTACGTTCCAGGCAATCGGCGAAGGAACAGATGATGTGATCTCCGGCAAGAATCAGCCGAGATATACTCCGTATCACTTCCATCACAGAACGGAAGTAATGGGTTTCATGAGTATCCTTCACGGCGATGACCGTATCTATAACAACATCTTCGTGCAGAAGTGGCCGATCGAGAAGCGTCCGGAGGATTGTCCCGAGCAGTTCTTTGACAAGCAGGAAGTGGGAACATTCATTTTTGATGAGTATCCGACGTATCAGGAGTGGATCGATTCCTTCCATCTCGATGAACCTATGTCTTATGAGCATAAAATCATGGAGAAACATTTCCAGCATCTGCCGGTATGGATCGACAGCAACGTCTATTTCAATGGCTCAAAGCCGTGGAAAAAGGAGCAGAATAAGCTTGTCGTCAAGAGATTTAAGGCAACTGCGGATGTTGTCGAGAGAAACGGCAAGTATGTCCTGGTCACCAATATTTTCAGCAAGGTGAAGGACCTTCCGTGCGGTATCATCAATACTGACATTCTCGGAAAGGCATTCCAGCCGGAGCAGAGATTTGAGAATACGGATGGTTCCGATATCGTATTTAACTACGATTATTTCGGAAAAGACCGTGGCGTGACAACGATTGCGGGTCCTTTTGCCGAGACAAAGGAAGAATACATCCTGTAACTTCTGCTTAATTGAAAAATGAAAGAACGTTCCCGTCTCAAAACAAGCGGCGGGAACGTTTTTTTGTCATTTTTGACGAAATTCTCCTTATAATATAAAAAATATACTCACAAATGGCTTCGTATGTTATAATGACGGGAGCTTTTGGAAAAGTAGAGGTTTTACTATGTATAAAAAAGTATCGCCGGATATGAAGTTTATCGATCGCGAGAAGGAAGTACTGGCTTTCTGGAAAGCAAATGACATCCAGAAGAAGTCTATCCGCCCGGAAAAGGACGGAACTCCGAATTTTACGCTGTATGACGGCCCGCCGACAGCAAACGGCAAGCCGCACATCGGACATATTAAGACCCGTGTAATTAAGGACGTCGTTCCGAGATACCATACCATGAAGGGCGAGCACGTACAGTTTAAGGCGGGCTGGGATACCCACGGCCTTCCGGTTGAACTGGAAGTCGAGAAGATGCTCGGCATCAACGGTAAGCCTCAGATCGAAGAGTACGGTGTAGAGCCTTTCATCAAAAAGTGTAAGGAATCCGTCTGGAAGTATAAGGAAGAATGGGAGCAGATGTCTGACCGTGTAGGTTTCTGGGCAGACATGGAGCACCCGTACGTTACATACGACAACACATACATCGAGTCCGAGTGGTGGGCTCTTAAGACTCTCTGGGATAAGGGAATGCTCTATAAGGGTCATAAGATCGTTCCTTACTGCCCGCGCTGCGGTACTGCGCTTTCGAGCCATGAGGTTGCCCAGGGATATAAGGCGGTAAAAGAGAACTCCGTATTCGTACGCTTCAAAACAGTGGGCGAAGAGGATACCTACTTCGCAGCATGGACGACCACACCGTGGACACTTCCGTCCAACGTCGCTCTCTGCGTAAGCCCGACAGATGAGTATGTAAAGATCGCTGTTCCGAAGGATCTTGATGGTACAGAGAAGAAGGTCATGTATTATATGGCCGGCTGCCTCGTCCCGCAGCTCTTTGATGAGTATGAGATCATCGAGAGATATCAGGGAACTGATCTCGTCGGTAAGAAATATGAATCTCTCTTCCCGTATTCGGAAGATGAAGTGAAAAAGAGCAGAAAAGAAGCCTTCAAGGTTTGCGCGGATAGCTATGTTACGATGAGTGACGGTACCGGTATCGTTCATATCGCACCGGCATTCGGTGAAGATGACGCAAGAGTCGGCCGTGACAATGACCTGCCGTTCGTACAGCTCGTTAAGGAAGACGGTACGCTTCCGGAGGCATGTGATGAATTTGCCGGCCTTTTCGTAAAGGATGCGGATCCGCTCATCATCAAAAAGCTTAACATGGAAGGCAAACTCCTGAAGAAGATGCCATATGAGCATGATTATCCGTTCTGCTGGAGATGCGATACTCCGCTCATCTACTATGCAAGATCCTCCTGGTTCATCGCTATGACAAAGGTCAAGGATGCACTTGTGAAGAGCAACCGTATGGCGAACTGGTATCCGGAAACGATCCGTGACGGCCGTATGGGCAACTTCCTCGAGAACGTTGTTGACTGGGGTATCTCCCGTGAGCGTTACTGGGGTACGCCGCTTCCGGTATGGGAGTGCGAATGCGGACACCGTGAGTGCATCGGTTCTATCGAAGAACTGAAGGCGAAGTCTACTGACTGCCCGGATGAGATCGAGCTGCATAAGCCTTATGTAGATAATGTACATGTTACATGTGAGAAGTGCGGCAAGCCGATGACACGTGTTTCTGAGGTTATCGACTGCTGGTTCGACAGTGGTGCGATGCCGTTTGCCCAGTTCCACTATCCTTTCGAGAACAAGGAGTTCTTCGAGTCTCACTATCCGTGCCAGTTCATCTCTGAGGCACTTGACCAGACACGTGGCTGGTTCTATTCGCTTCTTGCGATCAGCACACAGCTGTTCGGAAGATCTCCGTTTGAGAACGTAATCGTTATGGGTCTCGTTCAGGATAAGGACGGAATCAAGATGAGTAAGCATAAGGGCAACGTAGTTGACCCGTGGGATATCCTGAACCGTCAGGGCGCCGATGCGGCAAGATGGTACTTCTACAGTGCCAATGCACCGTGGCTGCCGTCCCGTTTCGACCATAGCAACGTGGATAAGATCCTCGGTAAGTTCATGGGCACGCTCTGGAATACATATTCCTTCTATATCCTCTATGCGGAGATCGATCAGTTCGATCCGACTAAGTACTCTCTCGAGTACGACAAGCTCTCCGTTATGGATAAGTGGATCCTGTCCAGACTCGCTTCTCTGGAGAAGATCGTTGACAGTAAGATGCAGGGCTATGACATCACCGGTGCCTCCCGTCTAATGGAGACATTTGTAGATGACCTGTCGAACTGGTATGTACGCCGCGGCCGTGAAAGATACTGGGGCGGAGATATGACACAGGATAAGATCAATGCATTCATGACGCTTTATACTGCACTTGAGCAGTTCACACGTCTTGCTGCTCCGTTTATCCCGTTCATGACAGAGTCCATCTACCAGAATCTCGTACGTTCTGTGGATGAGAATGCTCCGATGTCTATCCATATGTGCGACTATCCGGTAGCAAATGAGGCCTGGATCAATGAGGAACTCGAGCGTAACATGGATGATGTCCAGCAGATCGTTACTCTTGCACTTTCCTGCCGCCAGCAGGCAAATCTCAAGATCCGTCAGCCGCTCAGCAAACTCTATGCTGTTTGTGAGGATGAGCTTCCTGAGGAGTACCAGTCGATCATCAAAGAAGAACTGAATGTGCACGAAGTCGTTTTCCTGAAGGATGCTTCGACACTTCTGGATTATAAGTTTAAGCCGCAGCTGAGAACTCTCGGAAGAAAACTCGGCGCGAAGCTCAATGCTGCCAAGGAAGTCATCGCGGCTCTCCCGGGTAAGGAGACCATGGCTGCTCTTGAGGCAGATGGCAAGATCACGATCGAAGTCGAAGGCGAGTCTTTCGAGCTCCTGACAGAAGATCTCCTGGTTGAGAACGTTCAGCCGGAAGGCCTTTCCACACAGGCAGATAAGGGATTTACAGTATCCCTGGATACTAAGCTTGATGATGCGCTGATCGAGGAAGGCTTCGTCCGTGAGATCGTTTCCAAGATCCAGAATCAGAGAAAGAGCTCCGGATTTGAGGTTACTGACCGCATCACTGTGAAGTATTCCTGTGATGAGAAACTGAAGAACGTATTTGCCAAGTATGGCGATCAGATCGCAAAGGATGTTCTCGCTACGGAGATCTCGGAAGGTTCCGATGATGCTTCCAAGGAATGGGATATCAACGGAGAGAAGGTCACACTTTCTCTTGCCAAGGTGTAATACTGTAAGTTAGGAAACAAGGTATGTTATTTAGAATTCTACAATCGGATGCACCTATGTCTGAAAAGATCATCGAGCTGACCTTGATGATCATGGTGCTTTCGTTTACCTTCTCTGTCCATGAATTCATGCATGCATGGGTCGCGGAAAAGATGGGGGATGACACGCCGAGACGTCAGGGCAGGATCACGCTGAACCCGCTGGCGCATTTTGATCCACTGGGAACCATTATGCTCCTTCTTGCCGGGTTCGGCTGGGCGAAGCCTGTCCAGTATAATCCGAGTAACCTGAAGAGATTCAAAAGAACTACCTGTGAGCGGCTTATCAGCCTGGCGGGTGTTTTTGCAAACTATGTGACAGCGATCATTTCATCTTTGCTTATGGTCTTTGTCCTGGCATTCTTTGTAAAGAACCCCACAACCAGCAGAGGTGCGGCTCTGGCGGAAACGGTCCTTATTGAGTTCATCTATTACTTAAGAGAATATGGATTCCTTTTCATGGCGTTCAATCTTATCCCGATTCCGCCGCTCGATGGATACCGTTTCCTTTCCACCTATATTCCATATAAGTGGAAGCAGACATTTGAATCGATTTCCCAGTATAGCTATTATATTTTCTTCGCACTGATCATGATGGACCGTTTCACGGATGTCAGTATCCTCCAGAAACTCGTTTACTGGATCGCATTCCCGTTCCGATGGCCGATCGACAAGATCTGCGGACAGCTCCTTTGGAATTTAGTTGGAAAAACATTAATCATATAAAGAGGTAAACATGGAAAACAAAATCGTACTTTCAGGAACACGTCCTACAGGAAATATCCACCTGGGCAACTATTTCGGCGCGATCGAGAACTGGGTCCGCCTTCAGGATCAGTATGAGTGCTATTTCTTCATTGCAGACTGGCACGCACTGACCACGGGTTACGCGGATACGGATGTTCTTCGTAAGAATACACTGGGACTTCTAGCAGATATTCTCGCAAGTGGCGTAGATCCGGAAAAAGCAACGATCTTCCTGCAGTCCGATGTTAAGCAGCATGCAGAGCTTTACCTGCTTTTGGGTATGAATACTCCGCTGTCCTGGCTGGAAAGATGCCCGACATACAAGGATATGATCGCAAACATGTCTTCTGAAAAAGACATTATGACATATGGTTTTTTAGGTTATCCGGTCCTCATGGCGGCAGATATCCTGATGTATCGTGCCAACTATGTACCGGTCGGCGAAGACCAGCAGGCACACCTGGAGATCACACGTGAACTTGCACGCCGTTTTAACTATCTTTATAAGTCGGAAGTGCTTCCAGAGCCGCAGCCGCTTTTCACTAAGGCTAAGGTCCTTCCGGGAACCGATGGAAGAAAGATGAGTAAGAGCTATGGAAATACGATCGCTCTTGCGGATACACCGGAAGAAGTAAAGAAAAAGGTCATGAGCATGATCACTGACCCGGCCCGTATCAGAAAAGATGACCCGGGCCATCCGGATGTATGCACCGTCTATGCTTTCCATAAGGTCTTCAATGAGGACAAGGTCCCGGAGATCACAGAGCAGTGCAAGGGCGGATGCATCGGATGTGTTGCCTGCAAGAAGATGCTTCAGGAGAAGATCGCCGAGTTCCATACTCCGATCTATGAGAAGAGAACAGCTCTTCTCCAGGATGAGCCGAAGCTTCTCGAGATCCTGCAAAAGGGTAGAGAAAAGGCAAGCAAGAAAGCTGAAGAAACGATCCGTGAAGTAAGAAAAGCAGTCATGATCGGCTTTGATCCGGAAAAATGATTGAAACAGCTTGAGGTAGGAAACAGTGGCAGCATTGGAGAATCCACAAGTCAGACTTCGTAAGTTTGAAGGTCCTCTGGACCTTCTGTTTCATTTGATTGAAAAGAATGATATCGATATCTACGATATCCCGATCGCTGAGGTTACCGACCAGTATATGGAATACCTCGATAAGATGAATTCCCTGGATATGGAAGTTGCTTCCGAGTTCCTGCTGATGGCGGCTACGCTTGTGCATATCAAGTCCAGGATGCTTCTTCCGGATAGAAATATCAGTGATGGTACTTCTGAACCTGATCCGAGAGAAGAACTGGTCGTCAAACTTCTCGAATACCGCCGCTGTAAGATGCTGGCATCTGATCTCAAAGACCGTTATCGGGATTATTCGAACTGTATGTACCGTGTTCCGCAGACTCCTGCTTCGCTTGGAATCGAAGTGAAGAGTGCACCTGCTCCGGTCGATGAAGAAGAATTAAAGAAAGGGATAGAAGATGTCTGCAATCGAAACAAGATCCGTTTCGCGGATATCGCTTCCCGTATTACACATATCTTAATGAGAGATAAGTTTTCCATTCGTGATAAAATAAGATTCGTATGGGACAACATTAAAGGGAAGGGAAAAGTGTTTTTCCATGAACTGTTTCCTGCACACAAAGTCGAGAAAATGGACCGGATCGTCGGATTTCTGGCTGTTCTTGAGCTCCTTCGCGGTGATCAGATCGTTGCGGAGCAGGAAAAACCTTTCGATGTAATTCAGATCGAAACCAAGAAGAACGAGCTTGATGAAGAGCGATTCGGACTGGACAGAAGTCAGGAGTCAAAGGAGCTTGCCGCGTATGACTGAATCGTACGAGCATGAAAACAAGATCACAGTACAGGAACTTCCGGCCGCACTGGAGGCAGTTCTTTTCGCGCATGGTGATCCGATCTCCGTTGACCGGCTCTGTGAGATCACGCAGATGCCGAAAGAGGCAGTAGAAGAAACACTCGATCGTATGATCAAGGATTATGAGACCAATCCGTGGGGAGGTCTTCTGATCCGTAAGGCGGACGATGCTTATGTGATGTGCACGAAGCCGTCGATGAAGCCTGTTCTGGAGCGCCTGTATGCTCCGAGAACACGTCCTCCGATGTCTCAGGCGACATACGAGACGCTTGCTGTGATCGCATATAATCAGCCTGTAACAAGAGCTCAGATCGAAGCGGTCAGAGGAGTCAGCTCCGATTCCATCGTCAGCCGTCTGATCGAGCGCGGACTGGTAGAGGAATGCGGAACACTGGAAGCCCCTGGCAGACCTGCTCTGTTTCGAACGACACAGCAGTTCCTGCTTGAGTTTGGCATTTCTTCTGTATCCGAGATGCCTGCGATGGAACTTATGATGTATAAGACGATCCGCGATCTTCAGGATTCTCTTGAGGAAGCGGCCGGAAATAAAGATGACCGTCAGATTTCGATCGAAAACTGGATGGACGGTCAAAAAGGGGAGGGATGATTCATGACGGAGGATAAGAGAAACGAGTCGCTGTCTAGTGTCGTCGAGCGTATCACCGAGTCGATGGATTCGATGAGTAAGGGACAGAAGGCGATCGCAAAGTATATTCTCGCGAATTATGAGACTGCGGCATATATGACCGCGGCAAAACTCGGAGAAACAACCGGGGTCAGTGAATCCACTGTCGTCCGTTTTTCTATGGAGCTTGGATATGAAGGGTATCCTCATTTTCAAAAAGCACTTCAGGAAGAACTGAAAGTCAAGCTTACCTCGGTGCAGCGCCTTAATGCCGCCAGCCGTTTCTCGGATGACGCATCCATCGTGAAGTCGATCCTTCAGGCAGATATCGATAGCCTGAAATACACCTATGAAAATATGGATGAAGAAGCTTTCAGTAAAGCGGTTTCTACGATCCTGGATGCAAAGAAGATCTATATCATGGGTCTTCGAAGCTCATCTCCGCTTTCTTCCTTCATGCATTTTTATATGACTCCTCTTTTTGATGATGTCCGTCATATTCACAGCAATAGCGCAAATGAAGTATTTGAGCAGATCCTTCCGATCGGCCCCGGGGATGTTATGATCGGCATCAGTTTCCCGAGATACTCCAGCCGGACGATCCAGTCGATGCAGTATGCACGTTCCCGTGGTGCTTCCGTTATCGTTATTACGGATAAGGCGGATACCCCGATGACGGAGTATGCAGATGTCGCTCTATTTGCCCGCTCGGATATGGCTTCTTTCGTTGATTCCCTGACGGCGCCGCTTTCACTGATCAATGCACTTCTTGTAGCTCTCGGAATGCACAGAAAAACACACATCGAGGAATCTTTTGAAGCTCTTGAGCGTCTTTGGAAAGAATATAAGGTATACGATACAGGAAAAGACAGAAATCAGCCTTCTGATGAAGATAAGGAGGATGAAGAAGTATGAAAGAATTGATTGCCAGCAGTAAACTTACCGCATCCGCTTCTATTCGGATCGCACTTACTAATACCAGAGAAGAAGAGGCGGATCTCAAGGAAGCCCTTAAGGCGGAAAAGATCAATGCGACCGCTGCGGACTTCGGTGGAGAGTTTATTTCTTCCGTAAGTAAGATCATCGAAAGATGTGTGGTAGCTGCACAGCGCGAAGGTATCATCGGAAATAATCACAATGAAGAGGGTGCTCTTGCCGGCGCTGCAAGAGAAGCGATCTCGCAGATCACTTCCAAGGCGATCGGCCTGAACGTCGGCGGGAAGATCGGAATTGCCCGCTATAATGATCACATCAGTGTGTGCGTTTATTTCGGTATCGGACTTCTGCATCTCAATGAGATCGCGATCGGTCTGGGACACCGTGCTATTTAAGTATTTTAGGAGGAATGAATATGAGCGAGTATTATCAGATTGCAGTTGACGGTCCTTCCGGTTCCGGAAAATCTACTTTAGCAAAAGGTGTTGCAAAGAAACTGGGTATCCTTTATCTGGATACAGGTGCGATGTACCGCGCCTGCGGCCTTAAGGCATTAAAGAGCGGGATCGGTACGAAGGATAAGGATGCTGTCGAGAAGATGATGCAGGATATCAGAATCGATATCACGCATGAAGACGGTTCCCAGCATGTTTGGCTGGATGGGGAAGATGTTTCATCTGACATCCGTACTCCCGAAGTATCCATGGCGGCATCTGATGTTTCTGCGATCCCGTGTGTTCGTGAAGCGATGGTTGATCTTCAGAGAAAGATTTCTGAAGGCAAGAATGTAATTCTTGACGGCCGCGATATCGGATCCAAGGTTTTTCCGAACGCGAAGTATAAGTTTTTCCTTGTAGCTTCGGCGGAAGAGCGCGCGAGAAGAAGACTTCTTGAACTCCAGGAAAAGGGAAATACTGAAGTGACATATGAAGAAGTCTTAAGCGACATTGAGAAAAGAGACCTTCAGGACAGTACTCGTGCAGCATCTCCGCTGGTCAAGGTCGACGATGCGATCGAGATCGATACTACTAAGATCGATATAGAAGAGACGCAGGATCTTCTTCTTTCATATATTAAAGAATAATCTAAGGAAGGTTCACGGATTGGGCGACTGGGAGATCAAACTGGCTAAATCATCAGGCTTTTGCTTCGGCGTCGAAAGCGCGGTCAAAACAGCATATTCTATCCTGGAGAAGTATCCGGGGCGAAAGATTTATATGCTTGGTGAGATCACGCACAATGAGACGGTCGTTGGTGATCTTCTTTCTTCCGGTATGATACTGGTACATGAACCGTATGAGGTAGAAGAAGGCAGTGTCGTCCTGATCCGGGCGCATGGAGTCACACCTCAGGTGATGGAAGAACTCTCTTCCAGAAACTGTGAAATCATCGACTGTACATGTCCTTTTGTAAAGAAGATCCATACAATAGTAAATAAAGCGGGAAAAGAAGGACATCCTGTCTATATCACCGGTACAAAAGGCCATCCGGAAGTCGTCGGCATCTGCGGGGAAAGCACGCATCCGGTGACGGTGATATCGTCTTTGGAAGAGTGTAAAGCGCTTCCTGAGATCGAATCTGATTCCGTTTGGGTGTCCCAAACGACATTTTCCAGTAAAGTTTTCCAAGAAATTTGTGAATTCGTGCAGAAAAAAATTGCAAATGATCAAATTTTTGGTACAATATGTTATACGACTGAAAATAGGCAGAGAGAAACTGCGGATCTGGCAGGCCTTTCCGATGTTATGATCGTCATAGGATCGAAGACCAGTTCAAATACAAAGAAACTCTATGACATATGTTCAGATCGTTGTGCGCTGACATATCTTGTCGGTGGCGCCGAAGAAGTTTTACCACTGCTTCCTATGTGGAGGGAACGCAAGGTGAAGCGGATCGGAGTTACGGCAGGAGCATCAACGCCGGTGAGTATTATCAGGGAGGTTATCCAAACCATGAGTGAAAACGGGGTAAACAC
>JAEEGJ010003045.1_pt1 | contig 69917 bp, 58 predicted proteins | sample 8958761 | NCBI WGS metagenome assembly JAEEGJ01 (sample SAMN16246546, study PRJNA631951) | gut metagenome | biome: gut microbiome; feature: rumen; material: RS-attached | host: Bos | place: Iran: Karaj | collected 2018-10 | reverse complement strand
GGGGTAGGGGTAGTGTGCCCATTCCAGCTGTATTCATCTTCAAATCCTGCCGAATCCCGCAAAAACAAGGGACTGTGAAGTCCGGGAGTGGCTTTCACTCCTTTTCTTCACAGCCCCCTGTTTCCCGTCCGCACCCGCGTAGGGGCGCACAGTGTGCGCCCGCAAACCGATGCGGCTTCCCGTCTGTCAATTCTTACCTCTTACTTCTTACCTCGTCCGTCGTTGCGACCCGGCTGGATTTGCCTGCGGCAAATTGCATTCGTGCCGAATGCCGGGCGGCCAATAACCGCCCCTACGGGGGACGGCGGGCAAATTGCCCGCGCTACGGCGGTTGAGGCAAACGCCCGGCAGCGGCGCACATAGGTAGGGCTACGGAATGTACGCTACAGATACGATGAAAAATGCCTTCCCTGCAAGCCGGGAAGGCATTTTTCTTTGAAAGAGTGTTTAGGTCACGCAAAACGACGATCAAGCTGCGTCAGTAGCTGGCGTTGTCATTTCTTCAACCACTTCGCCGGTTTGATTACCGTTCACGTCTAAGAAGATCCATTTGACGGTATACGTTTTTCCGGTAGCTTCTCCAATATTCCGTATGTACTCTTCCAGTAACACTTGCGCGCGCTGCTGTGCAGACGAAAGAAGCGCCTTGTCTGCCGCTGCGGTTTCTTCCATTTTTTTCTGCGCTTCTTCCAGCGCCTTCACGGTGTCGCTGGCTTCTGCTTCGGCGGAATCCGCTGCCGTGATGAAGGAGTCCTCATTGAACGTGCTGGAATCGACCTTGCATCCAAGAACGCTTGCTTCCGGCAGCGTAATCGTCACGTCCGTTCCGGAAACCGTTACCGTTACCTTGGAAACGTCAATGCCCAAACGGACGATACCGCTGTATTCAACCCAGAAATGCTTGTCCTTTGACCACCAAAGGGCTCCACTTGCGTCTTCTTCAAAAACCTTTGCTACGTCGTGATAATAGCAATCCATAACCGCTAATTCACAGATTGCTTTCATCTGTGTGACCTTGGGAACGATCTCCGGGATTTGTTCTTTCTTTGAACTGCACGCCGTGCAAGAGAACGCAAGCGCGATCAGCATAATCAGGCAAATAGTTTTTTTCATGATTTTCAGCACCTCCTACTGAATCACCAAGGTGTATTCGACGTCCAACTGCTCAACGAAGGGCTTTGTCAATGCTGTAAAGATGTTTATCGCGTTTTGTCTGGCCAGGTCCTTGATTTCAATTTTTGTGTCGGCTTCAGCCCGGACGTCTTCTTCGCAGTATTTGTAGGCTTCTGCAACGACAGTGTTGGTATTATCATCCTCGTCCATGAAGATGAAATCCATTGAGGAGGCCTGAACGGTTATATCCGTGATGTACACCTCGGGAAGCTGAATGTTAATGATTTTTTTCTCTTCATCAATGGAAATGCTGGTTTTTTCCATGTCGATGCCGGCGTTGACCTTGGCGTCGTAGGACACGTAGTACCGGACCTCCTGCGGATCTTCACTGTCGTAGACCTTTGCAACGCCGTTGTAGACTGCGGTGAAGGTGGAAAGCTCACTGACGTTGACGATTTTTTGCAGCGATGCAACGGTTACGATACTTGCTTTCGATTCGACATTCTTTGTGCGGTTTATTACCACACAAACGATCACGGCTAAGGCGACGACGGCAACTAAGGTGAAAACGATTTTGCGACGCAGAAGATTTGCCGCAAAGGCTTTGATGTTTGTCTTTCCCATAATGATTTCCTTTCTATTTTTGTATTGGGCGTAACCATAATAGAAGATGAATTTTTCGCGAGGGACTCCGTTGCGCTTATTTGAGCATACATCGGTTCTCTCACATAAGCGTGTTTCCACAAAAACAAAAAGTGTGCAGCCCAATCGGAACTGCACACCGAAAAACGCATACTCCGATTGCTGCTACACAAATCGATGGTTTCCCCTGATGAAGATGCCAAAAAGAGATGCGTTTTTGCCAAAAGCAAACTGCATCAACATCAAGCTGTGTATTCGATTTGTGTAGCAATTATAGTATAGCATAGTTTTCCAAAAAAGCAATTAAGATTTTGGAGAAATCACCCGGAAAAAGGATTGACAGCCTATCTTTTTTCTGCTATGATACATCCATCAATCGAATAATCGCCTTGATCGGAAAGAGTACCCGCAGGGAATTGCCCCAGAGAGCCCTCGTCATCGGCTGGAAGCGAGGGCGGCAGGAGGGCGGGGAAGTGCGTCCGGGAGCGATGGGGAGACCCCGTGAGGCCGCGTCAGCGCCAAAGCAACAAAGCAGAGTGGAACCGCGATCATTCGCCTCTGGATGTAACATCCGGGGGCGTTTTTTTCGTAGGGGCCGATGCCCACATCGGCCCTTCCACGACCGACACGGAGGGCCGATGTAGGCATCGGCCCCTACGGAATAAGGAGGAAAAAACATGTACCTGTACAACTCGCTCACCCGCAAGAAAGAACTTTTCGTCCCCAATCACCCGGAGCAGGTGAAGATGTACACCTGCGGGCCCACGGTGTATCACTACGCCCACATCGGCAACCTCCGCACCTACATCATGGAGGACGTGCTGGAAAAATACCTGCGCTACTGCGGCTATAACGTGAAGCGGGTCATGAACATCACCGACGTGGGCCACCTGTCCTCCGACGGCGACACCGGCGAGGACAAGATGCTCAAGGGCGCCAAGCGGGAGCACAAGACCGTCATGGAGATCGCCAAGATGTACACCGACGCCTTCTTCGAGGACTGCCGGAAGCTGAACATCAAGCGGCCCGACGTGGTGGAGCCCGCCACCAACTGCATTCAGGACTATATCCACATCATCGAGACGCTGATCGACAAGGGCTACGCCTATCTGGCGGGAGGCAACGTGTACTTTGACACCTCCAAGCTGGAAAAATACTACGTCTTCAACGACTTCAACGCCGAGGATCTGGACGTGGGCGTCCGGGAGGGCGTGGAGGAGGACACCAACAAGCGCAATAAGAACGACTTCGTCCTCTGGTTCACCCAGTCCAAGTTTGAGGACCAGGCCCTGAAATGGGACTCCCCCTGGGGCGTGGGCTATCCCGGCTGGCACATTGAATGCACCGGTATCTCCATCAAGCACCTGGGCGAGGACATGGATATCCACTGCGGCGGCATCGACAACGCCTTCCCCCACCACACCAACGAGATCGCCCAGTCCGAGAGCTACCTGGGCCACAAGTGGGTCAATTTCTGGTTCCACGTCCTGCATCTGAACGACGCCGCCGGGAAGATGTCCAAATCCAAGGGCGAATTTCTGACGGTGAGCCTGCTCCAGCAGAAGGGCTACGATCCCATGGCCTACCGTTTCTTCTGCCTGCAGAGCCACTACCGGAAGAACCTGGTCTTCACCTGGGAGAACCTGGACAACGCCGTGCTGGCCTACAACAAGCTGGTGGACAAGATCGCCGCCCTGGATCCCGACGCGCCCGGCGATCCGGACAAGCAGATGCTCTGGGAGCTGAAGCAGCGCTTCATGAAGGGCATGGACGGGGATCTGAATACCTCCCTGGGCATCACCGCCCTCAACGACGCCCTGAAGGCCAAGACCGACGACAAGACCAAGCTGGCCGCCATCGCGGACATGGATCAGGTTCTGAGCCTGGATCTGCTGGCCGCCGCGGCAAAGAAGCGGGAAGCCGCCAAGCAGGCCGAGTCCGCCCGGGAGCAGGACCCGGAGATCGACGCCCTGGTGGCCGCCCGCACGGCAGCCAAGAAGGAGAAGAACTTCGCCGAAGCCGACCGCATCCGGGACGAGCTGAAGGCCAGAGGCATCGAGATCATCGACACGCCCCAGGGACCCAAGTGGAAGAGAATCTGACATAGGGACGGCACTCTGCCGTCCGCGCTCCCCGCACGAACGCACTCTACTGTAGCGCGGGCTAATAGCCCGCCGTGCCCCCGCACGAACGTGGAATGCAAAATGCAAAATGCATAATGCATAAATGAGCCCGTAGGGGCGAGCACCTGTACCCTTCATGGGTATCGCTCGTCTTTCAGTCTTCAGTTTTCATTATTCATTTCGTTACCTGGCCGCGGGGGGAACGGATTCTTCGCGTTGCTCAGAATGACAGGCGGGGGACCCGTAGGGACGGCACTCTGCCGTCCGCACGGTTCGCGGGTCTTGGCGTTTGCTGTGCCCTATCTCTATCTGTAGAGATAAATCTATCTCTATTTCTAAACCTATCCCTAAACCTATATCTATATCTAAACCTATACCTAAATCTATCTATAGTTGATGCCGGTGGGAAAAAGATCGGGCAGGGGCTGCGCGCTTTTACGGGCCTGGGCTTTGGCGCGGGCGGTGTCCAGGTTGGGACGGATGGCGGTGAGCAGGGCTTCCGACTTGGGAGAGATCCCGGCGGGCATGATCCCGTCCAGGGAATAGGTGATAATTGCTTGCAGGGCCTCGAATTGCCGGCTTTTCGGCAGCTTCAGGATCGCCTCGTAATAGGAGCGGTAGAAGGTGAATTGCCCCCGCTGAACGTCTGTGCTTTGCATGATAAAGTCTCCTTTCAATGCAGATTTTTGAGTAATTATAAGCTTTTCAGGATACTTCGATTATACCACAAAAGCATCATTCTGTCAAGATACAGCACGGCGATTTTTTAAAAATTTTGAAAATAGATAGTCTTGCAAGATACAAAAGCAATGCAGTACCGGTACAAAAAGCAGCGAAGCCCCAGCGGATCCCGAACGCATTCCGGTAGAATATCGCAGGATCATATCACGCAAGTACACCAGAAAACGCATATAATCGAATCAGATTTTATAAGAAAAGATGGCAAACCCTGACGACCTTTGCCGAACGCAAATCGGTTTTCCACCGTATTTCCACAGCTTTTCCACAGAGTTTTCCACCGTTCGTAAAATTGAATTGCCCTGGCGGGCAATCGTTTGCTACGCAAACCGGACAAGCAATGCTTGTCCCTACGAAAAAGCTGTAGGGGCAAGCATTGCTTGTCCGCTTTCAATTTACGAAAAATTCGTAGGGGCGGCCATCGGCCGCCAGCAGCACGCAGGCATTCCACGCATGAAAGACCTGTAGGGGCGGCCAGTGGCCGCCAGCAATACGCAGGCATTTCACGCATGAAATACCATGTAAGGGCGGAATTCAGCAGCCTGTGCCCCGGGCGGGCGGCCGATGGCCGCCCCTACGGGGGGTGCGGAATTCAGCAGCTTGTGCCGCGGGCGGGCGGCCGATGGCCGCCCCTACGGGGGGTGCGGGATCCGGCAGCCTGTGCCGCGGGCGGGCGGCCGATGGCCGCCCCTACGAATTGTTGACTTTTGATATTGCAGATTGATAAAAAACGGAATCACCCTGTCGGTATCGGCAGGGTGATTCCTTTAAATTTTCTGTTCGATTTCGGTTTCGGGATTAAGATGATAGATGAAAACTTTCAACTTTCAACTATCAACTTTCAATTCTCAATTCTCAATTCTCAACTGCCATCCTCACGCCACCTGCTCGTAGAGGCCGTAGATGGCTTCCGCGATGGCTTCCATGCCGTCGGCGATCTCCTCGTTGGAGGCCATGGGCAGGGAGCTGTACTGGGAGGCGTCGATGTAATCCTGGGAGAACTGGATGCTCATGGCGCAGATCAGCAGATCCACGAAGTAGAGGTCGAACTCGTCGTAGGGCAGCAGCACGCCCAGCATATCCATGCAGGTGTAATACCAGTTGCCGCCGTAGTAGCCGTACACATCCATGTCCACCAGCGTGGAGGCGATGCCCAGGATGCAGGGCTGGCCGCCCTGGTCGTAGCACAGGCCTACGCCTACGGTTTCGATGCCGTAGTCTGCAGCCCGGCCCTGGTACTGGCTTACACCCACCAGGTTGATATTGTTCATGGTGGTGAAGAGCTGCTTGCCCTCGTAGCGCTTCTGATACTCGATGCAGTAGTCCCAGCAGTCGGTGATGCCCTTGACGCTGGGCTCGCTCAGCACGGGGCCGTTGGCGATCATGCCGCCGGTGGTGTCGTAGTAGCTCAGATAGCGGCGGCTGGCCTCACTCTTGTGGAAGGGGGCCAGGGCGCCGTTGAAGAAGACCTGGCGGCTGGGGTTGCTGGGATCATAGAGCTTGAAGCCGAAGCAGCCGTAGTAGCCGCTGGTCTCCACGGCCCAGCCCTCGGGGATCAGCATGGTGAAGTAGCCGCCGTTGTAGCTGACCAGACTCAGCTCCTCGCCCTCCTGGCCGGAGGGGGCGGGGGTAGGATCTGTGCTGCCGCCTCCGCCCACGCTGACGGCGTTGCCGGAGTTGATCGCGGGCAGCTCCATCACAGCGCCGTTGCGGACGGTGTAGCTGCCGTAGCCGCCGGTCTTCGTCCAGTTGCTGCCGTCGAAGTAGTAATCCACGTAGGTCTTGCCTTCGTTCTCGGTGTACTCATAGGCCGTCCGGTAGTCTCCCGCGGGAAGCAGGATGCTGACGGTGCCGTTGCGATCCGGGAAGGCGTAGGTGTACGCGCCGGAGGCGTCGGCGAAGTAGCACACGCCGGGCTGCCCGGCGATGTAGCCGTCCACCTGGAAGCTGACCCGGCCGCAGCCGGCCTTGGTGGCTGTGGTGTAGCTGCTGTTCCAGTCGTCGTTGAGTCCGGCCTCGGCAAAGGCCTTGTTCAGCGCGGGGCCGAATTCCTGGAGCATTCCGTTGATCTTGAGGCTGAACAGGAGAATGCCGTGGAGATCCTCATAGTCAGACTTGGGGGTGAGCAGCTCAATGGAGGTGGACCACATGGAGAACTGCTGATCCAGGGTCATGCCCGCCGCGTCCAGCTTGGCGGCGATCTGGGAGACCAGGGTGTTGTTCAGGTGGACGCCGCCGTTGTCGTTGGCGGAGGCAGGGGCCAGCACCGGGGACACGTAGCCCACGTCGCCCACAAAGGCGGGCTGCTTGTAGTGGTTGGGGTCCGCCATATCCCGGAAGACGCTCTCGTTGCCGCACATCTCACTGATGAGCCAGCCGGTGTCGGTGGTCTGGCCGGTGATCTTCTCGCAGAGGTTGCCCATGATGTCGGAGTAGGCCTCGTTGATGGCGCCGGTCTCGTTCTGATAGAAGATGCCCTGCATGGAGGTGGAGGTGACGCCGTGGGTGAACTCGTGGCCGCAGACGTCGGCGCAGTAGCTGTAGTTGTTGGCGTCCGAGGCGGCGAAGCAGGCCCAGCCGGAGTTGATGCCGTAGAAGCAGGCATTGTCCACCGGGTTGCCCTGCTGGTCGCAGTAGCCGCGGGTGATCAGCAGGGGCGTGTTGAAGCCGTCCACGGAGTGGATGCCCTTGCTGGCGTAGAAGTCATAGGCGTTGATGTAGTTGAAGTAGGCCATCAGATCCTTGTCGCTCCAGCCGCTGTTGGCGGAGCTGCTGCTGACGAAGTTCAGATTGCCCTGGAAGGCGAAATCCTTGTATTGGGCCACTGCGATCTTCCGGCTGGGATCCATCAGATAGTATTTCCCGTCCTTGCTGTTTTTGGAGATGGGCACGCTGATGGTCTTTTTGCTGCCGGTGGGCTGCTGGATGGTAAAGCTGACGTTCTGGGGCGTCAGATTGTCAAAGTAGTGGTCGTTGTTCATCAGCTCCTTGTTGTCGGTGGCAAAGGAGGCGCAGGGAATGGAGATCAGATAGCTGCCGTCTGTGGAGATGTAGTGGGCCAGATAGGGCATATCGAAGCTGGCACTCTGGTCGGGATTGTCGGAGTAGACCACCCAGCAGTTGTAGACCACGCTGTTGAAGCAGGCGGCCAGCTGCACGGTACGGCCGGAGATGACCCGGTAGCTGCTGTTGGACTGAATAAACTGCTCCGCCTGCTGGGCCGTGACGCTGGGGGTCTGGGAAGCCGTGCCTGCGTTGGGGACGAAGGAGCAGGTCAGGCCGGCAGTGTAGCCCTGGGGATCCACGCAGATGCGGAGGGTGGCGTATTGCAGGGTGTTGACGCCGTAGCGCTGCTGATAGGTGTAGTAGGTGTAGCCGTCGTTGTCCGTCTCTCCGTAGACGGCGAAGAACTCGCAGCCCTTGGTGAGACCCAGCAGGGAGGCCAGGCCCCGGATGGACTCCACGCCGTCCTCGTAGTTGTTGACCTTGCCCTCGTAGAACTTGCCCACCAGGGTGGAGAGGTAGCCCTCGTTGTTGTAGATGTCGATGACCAGGTTGTCGCCGTTCATGGCCTGGATGTCCTCAATGGTGAGCTGCACCAGGGTGTTGGGCTGGTTGGCCATGGGCTGGTTTTCCACGGGCTGACCGGAGGGCTGGGAGATGGGGGAGCCGAACTCCACCGTGGCGATGCCGTCGCCCTGGGGCAGTCCCAGGGTGAAGCTGTCGCCGGTCAGAGCCGTCCGCCCGGCCTCGGAACTGTCCGTCTCCGTAGGTGCGGGAGCCTCCGTGGTAACGGGCTCCGCGGTTTCCGTCCCGGCAGGTTCGGGCTTCTCCGTTTGAGCGGGCTCCGTGCCGACGGGGGCGGCCTTCTCCGTCCCGGCAGGCTTCGTCTCGTCGGGCACGTCGTTCTTGGCGCAGCCCGAAATAAGGGACAGAAGCAGGAACAGGGATAAGAGAATGGAAATGGTACGTTTCATGGGAATGGCCTCCTTTCGAAAGAGTGGGGGTGGGTTATGAATGAATAATGAATACTGAAGACTTAAGAATGAATAATGATTGTGTTTTTCAAATTGCGATTTGAAAAACTCCGACATTATTCATTTACCGGTTATTCATTTTTCAGTATTCATTAAAATATCCATCGTGCGGGGCGTAGGGGCTGGCGTCCCCGACAGCCCGACCGTATCGAAACGGGAAAGGCTCGGGGCGTCGCGGACGCCGCCCCCTACGGGCGGGGGACAGGCGGGGAACCCTACCTGTCCTCCCGGAAGTATGCCAGACCCAGGCCTTCGGGGGGCTGCTTTTCCTTGTTGTTACGCAGGCTGGAGAGGATCAGCACCACGACGGTGACTACGTAGGGCAGGATCTTGTAGAGCTCCGTGGGGATGAAGGCGATCTGCAGCCGCATATAGAGGATCATCAGCGCGCCGAAGAGCACCGAGCCCCATAGGGCGGACAGGGGCCGCCACAGGCAGAAGATCACCAGGGCCACTGCCAGCCAGCCTACGCCGGAAAGGCCCTCGTTGTTCCAGGTGCAGCCCGCGGTGGTGACGATGTAGACCACGCCGCCGATGGCGGAGATGCCGCCGCCGATGACGGTAGCCAGATACTTGTACCGGGTGACGCTGATGCCCGCAGAGTCGGCGGTGGCGGGGTTCTCGCCCACGGCCCGGAGATAGAGGCCCCGCCGGGTCTTTTTCAGAAACAGGTGCATCAGCACCGCAAAGAGTACGCCGATATAGAAGAAATGGCTGTTGCCGAACAGAAGCTGCCCCACGTAGGGGATGTCCTTCAAAAACTGGGGGAAGGGGGAGCCGGTAAAGACGGCCTTCAGCTCATTGCTGACGGTGACGTAGCCCCCCGCCCGGACCCGCATCATTTCTCCGGCAAATTGGCCCACGCCGGTGCCGAAGATGGCCAGGGCCAGGCCGGTGACGTTCTGGTTGGCCCGCAGGGTGGTGGTGATGAAGCTGAAGATCAGCGAGGCCAGGGCTCCCGCCAGGAAGGCGCAGAGCAGGGCGATGCCCACCGCGGCGATGCCGCTGGGGGTGCCCAGGAGCTTTTCGCAGTAGTACACGCCGCCCAGGCCGAAGGCGCCGCCCATGAACATGATGCCCTCCACGCCCAGGTTCAGGTTGCCGGACTTCTCCGTCAGAATCTCGCCCAGGGTGCCGTAGAGCAGGGGCGTGCCGTAGGTGATGGCCGCGATCAGCAGCAAAACCAGCGTATCTATGGCCGTCATGCTCCGTCGCCTCCCTTCCTGGACTTTTTCCGCAGGATCAAGCGGTAGTTGATAAAGAACTCACAGCCCAGCATACAGAACAGCAGCAGGCCGATGATAATGTCCGAAATCGCCGCCGGGACGTTCATGACCGTTTGCAGGGTGTCCGCACCCTTGGTCAGAATGCCCAGCATCAGGGAAATTGCCACCATGGCGAAGGCGTTCAGCTGGCTGAGCCAGGCCACGGTGATGGAGGTGAAACCCACGCCGCCGGCAATGTCCTTGGACAGGGTGTTGGTGGCGCCGGAGCAGAGAATGAAGCCCACCAGGCCGGAGATGGCGCCGGAGAGGAACATGGTACGCATCATGATCCGGCCCACGTTCATGCCCGCGTATTGGGCGGTACGCAGGGAGTCGCCGATGACGGCGATCTCGTAGCCCTGCTTGGTGTGGCGCATATAGATATGCACCAGGAAAACCAGGAGCAGCACAATGATCCAACCGCAGTGGACGCCCTCCACCTTGGGCAGCCAGGCCACCTGGGGGAATTGGGCGATGCGGCCCTGCCGTGCCTCCCAGGGCCCGGCCTGGAGCCAAGCCACCACGCCGATGATGATGTAGTTCATCATCAGGGTGAACAAGGTCTCGTTGGTGTTCCATTTGGCCTTGAAGAAGCCGGGGATCAGCGCCCAGAGCCCGCCCAGCAGCATGGCGGCCAGGGCCATCAGAAGCAGCAGGGGCAGGGAGGCGGAATCACCCTCATATTTCGAGGCAAGCAGCCGTACCACAAAGGTGGCGGCCAGGGCCCCCGCGGTGATCTGCCCCTCCGCGCCGATGTTCCAGAAGCGCATCTTGAAGCAGGGAGCGATGGCCAGGGCGCAGCCCAGCAGGGGAACGGCCTTCTTGACGGTCTGCTGGCGGAAGGCGGCGTTGCCCAACGCGCCGTCCAGCATGGTGCCGTAGGCCCGGATGGGATTGCAGCCGGCCAGACCCATGGCAATACAGCCCAGCAGCAGGGCCACCAGAATGGAGCCCAGGCGGATCATCCAGGCGTAGACGGGCTTGATGGAGCTCTTGCTGCGCTTTTCCAGGCGAAGCAGCGGGGATTTGATCCGTTCATCCATCAGGCATCCTCCTTTCCGCCTACGCTGGTCATCAGCAGGCCGATCTCCTCCTTGGTGGCGCTGCGGGCGTCCACGATGCCGCTGACCTTGCCGCCGCAGAGCACCAGGATCCGGTCACAGAGCTCCAGCAGCACGTCCAGATCCTCGCCCACGAAGATCACAGCCGCGCCCCGCATCTTCTGCTCTGTCATCAGATTGTAGATGGTGTAGGAGGTGTTGATATCCAGGCCCCGCACAGCGTAGGCCGTCATAAGCACGCTGGGGCTTGTGGCGATCTCCCGGCCCACCAGGACCTTCTGGACGTTGCCGCCGGAGAGCTTCCGGACGGGGAACTCGATGCTGGGGGTGACCACCTCCAGATCCTTCAGGACCTTGTTGGCCAGATTTTTGGGATCCTTCCGCTTGACGAAGGGCCCGCTGCCCTTGCGCCAGCTCCGCAGCATCATGTTGCCGGTCATGCCCATGGAGCCCACCAGACCCATGCCCAGGCGATCCTCGGGGATAAAGGCCAGCGAGACGCCCTTCTTGCGGATCTGCATGGGGCTTTTGCCCACCAGCTCGTCCGAGCCGCCCTCGGGGGGATAGTAGAGGATGGAGCCCTCGGCAATGGGGCAGAGCCCCGCGATGGACTCCAGCAGCTCCTTCTGCCCGGAGCCCGCGATGCCGGCCACCCCCAGGATCTCGCCGCCCATGGCGGTAAAGCTGACCTTGTCCAGCTTCTTGACGTGCTCGTGGTTGTAGCAGCTCAGGCCGCTGACGCACAGCCGCTCCACCCGGTTCTCGTTCAGAGGCCGGTCGATGTTCAGGGTGACGGCCCGGCCCACCATCATGTCGGTGAGGGCCTGGGGACTGGTCTGGGCGGTGTCCACTGTGCCGATGTACTTGCCCTTCCGCAGGACGGCAACCTTGTCGGAGATGGCCATGACCTCGTTGAGCTTGTGGGTGATGATGACGATGGCCTTGTTGTCGTTTCGCATATTCCGCAGCACGGCGAAGAGCCGCTCCGTCTCCTGGGGGGTCAGCACTGCGGTGGGCTCATCCAGGATCAGGATCTCCGCGCCCCGGTAGAGCACCTTGACGATCTCCACCGTCTGCTTTTCGGAGACGGACATATCGTAGACCTTCTTCTCCGGGTCGATCTCGAAGCCGTAGCGCTCGCAGATCTCCCGCACCCGGGCGTTGGCCCCGGCCAGATCCAGCTTTTTTTCGCCCTCCATGCCCAGCACGATGTTCTCCGCCGCGGTGAACACGTTGACCAGCTTGTAGTGCTGGTGGATCATGCCGATGCCGTGGGCGAAGGAATCCTTGGGCGAGCGGATGGAAATGGGGTGGCCGTCCGCCAGGATCTCCCCCTCGTCGGGGAGGTAGATGCCCGCCAGCATATTCATCAGGGTGGTCTTGCCGCTGCCGTTTTCTCCCAGCAGGGCCAGGATCTCTCCCCGGCGCAGACCCAGGTCGATGCCGTCGTTGGCGGCGACCGGCCCGAAGTGCTTGGTGATGCCGCGCAGCTCAATGGCGTAACAGTTTTTTTCCAAGGCTGTCATCCTTTCGTTTTTTGTAGGGGCCGGCGTCCTCGACGGCCCGCGTTTCCCGCGTAGGGACGGCACTCTGCCGTCCGCGTTTCCCGCGTAGGGACGGCACTCTGCCGTCCGCGTTTCCCGCGTAGGGACGGCACCCTGCCGTCCGCGTTCCCCGCGTAGGGACGGCACTCTGCCGCCCGCGTTCCCCGCGTAGGGACGGCACTCTGCCGTCCGCGTTTCCCGCGTAGGGACGGCACTCTGCCGTCCGCGACGACGCGAAAACTATCCCTCGTTGTAATACTTGTCAAGACTCCATTTTGTTGGATTATTGTCGATGTATTCCCAAACTGCCCGATAATCTGCCTCCCCGCGAATGACGCGATCAAAATAATGCGATTGCCAGATCGACATTCCCAGGATTTTGGACACGCGTCGCTTGGTTTGCTGAACCACCCGCGACAGGTCAGGCAGAGGCTGCTCTGATTCATGGAAAGAAAGGATCATGTGAAAATGATTTGGCATGATCACGTATTTCTCTACCGTTACGTTTTGGTAGACATTTGACATCGCTTGAATGGCTTCGGCTGTCACGACCCCGGCATGGGATAAAATAACCTCGGATGAATGGGCTGCGTCTGATTTTGTTACTGTGCCAAGGAGCAATTTCCGATCCTCGGTGCAGACGGTGACGAAGTAATAACCCGGTTGGGAATAATCATAGTTTTCCAATCGGTTTTTCTTTCGAACGGGACGATGATCCATTTCGATACCTCGGTTGTATTTGCCTGTGGCAAATTGCATTCGTACCGAATGCCGGACGGCAGGGTGCCGTCCCTACGGAATAGGTGCGTGCAAATGGGGCGGACGGCAGGGTGCCGTCCCTACAAAGCGGACGGGCGCACGGCGCGTTTGCCGTGCGCCCGTTGGGTAGGCGTGGGGAAAATCAGTTCAGCAGCTCGATGCCGTCGATGTCGATGGCAAAGTAGGGAGCAGACTGGAAGTAGGACTCGTGGAACGCGCCGTCAAACACGGCCTCTTCCTTGTCGGGCGCGAAGTCGCCGTCGGTGTCCAGGGCGTAGGCCTGGGTCAGCTCCTGGCCGCCTACGGTGAAGGTCTTGGTGTCGAAGACCTGGATGCTGCCGTCCTTGAGGCCGGCTTCCACTTCCTCCAGCTTCTCCTTGGTGCCGGGGGCGACCAGCTTCTCATTGAGCGCGGTGAGCACCACAGCGCCTTCCTTCAGGCCCTTGCTCCAGTCCTGGGGGAATTCCTTGCCGTTGGCAACAGCCTCGATGGCCTCGGTGAAGTAGACGGACCAGTCGATACGGGTGCCCACCAGGCAGGCCTCGGGAGCCACGGAGATCATGTCGTTGTTGTAGCTGGTGAAGAAAGCGCCCTTGGACTGGGCCATGGTGGCGGGGGTGGAGTTGTCGGCGTGCTGGGAGATCAGCTTGCAGCCGGCGTCGCACAGGGCGGAGGCAGCGTTGGACTCCGCGGTGGCGTCAGACCAGTTGTTGACGAACTGGACCTTCATGGTGACGGAGGGGCAGACGCTCCGGGCGCCCAGGAAGTAGGCAGTGTAGCCGGACTTGACCTCCGCGAAGGGGAAGGCGCCCACGTAGCCGATCACAGCCTGCGCGGCGGTGATGGTGCCGTCGTCAATGAGCTGCCGCAGCTTCATGCCGGCCACGATGCCGGCCAGGTAACGGCCCTCGTAGATGTTGGCGAAGGCGTTGTGGGTGTTCTTGAGGGAGTCGTTCCAGGAGCCCTGGTTGGTGCAGGAGACGAACTGAATGTCGGGGTAATCGGGAGCGACCTTCAGCATAAAGTCTTCAAAGCCGAAGGAGTTGTTGAAGATGACCTTGCAGCCGGCGGCAGCCAGCTCACGGTTGGCGTCTTCGCAGGCGTCGCCCTCGGGGACGTTCCACTTGACGACCCATTCCACATTGATGCCCTTGGCCTTGAGGGCCTCGGTGGCAGCGTCCTTGCCGCGGATGAAGTTGTAGGTGTAGCCCTGGTCGTTTTCATCGCCGATGCAGATCAGACCGACCTTGATGGCGGTGCCGGAAGTTTCCTTGCCCGCTTCGGTCTGCTTGCCCGCGTCGGCAGGCTTGCCGGTTTCGGTCTTGTTCTCGGAGCAGCCGACGAACAGGGCGGCCACAAGGGCAAGACACAGCACCAATGCAAGAAGCTTTTTCATGTGATTTTTTCCTCCATTTCTTTGATTGCCTTCCAAAAATAGTGGAATTTCTCCACACTGAAATCATAGCATAAAACATACTCTTTTTCAAGATGTATATACGAAGAGTTTCTAAAAAATCGGCCACCGTCTGCGGCGCGCGCAGGCGATGGCCGATGCTGTGATTTGCTTATCCCTCGTAGGGCACGTTTGCCATGGGAGCCGTCCAATACTCTTGGTTGTAGATGTCCCGGAAGAGGTAGGTGGCCAGGGCCTTTTCATAGTGATCCAGGATTACGTAGCTGACCTGCATATTCTCCCGGTAGCTCATTTCCTCGCCGTAGAGGTAGCTGTTGGAGTAGGTCCCGTCGTAGCTGTAGTAGTCGCAGATGAACTCGATCTTGTCGCCCACCTCCAGGGCCGCGTTCTTGGCCACGGCCTCGGTCTCGCCGTCCACGTAGTCGTAGCGGACGCCTGCGATGTAGTCGCGGATGCTGGCGCCGGTGGAGGCGTTGTTCTCAAACACCAGCAGCAGGTTGGCCCGCTCGCCGTTCAGCAGGCAGGGGACGCGGCCGGTGGTGATCATGGTGCCGCCGTCCACAGTGGTGTCCTCCACATAGAAGGGCACAGGCTGATTGTCGATGGCGACCCAAGTGCAGTCGTACTCGCCCACCAGCTCGCCCTTTTCCGTAAAGGCGTACATGGTGTCCAGGCCCAGGTCGATGTAGCCCTGGCCGTCGTCGTAGAACACGTTCAGCAGCAGGTCGTGCACCTGGCTCCACTGCTCCTTGGGCAGATTCATGACGGTGTGGTTGTCGCTGCCCTTTGTCCACTGGAGCTTGGAGGCGTCGAAGCGGTTGGCAGCGATGGTCTGGGTCGCAGTCTCCAGGTCGATCTCCCGGCCGAAGAGATCTCCGCTGCCCAGCAGGCCGGAGAGCAGGTCGCCGATGTCGCCCACCCCGGAGAGAGAGCCGGAGGAGCTGGACAGGCCGCCCAGCAGGTTGCCCACGTCAAAGCCGGTGGAGTTGGAGCTGGCCTGGCCGCCCGCCTCCAGGTTGGCGAACTGCTGGATGCAGCGGGCGTAGGAGTCGTCCAGGCCGATGGCGTCATAGGTGGAGACGGCGGTCTTCACGTAGCTCTTGCGCTGGTAGGGGAAGTAGATGGACAGGCCGTAGGCGTTGGACATGGAGGAAGAGGTCTTGTTGTACTTCACCGCGCCCAGCAGATCCTTGGCCAGCTTTTCACTCTCGGCGGTTTTCAGATTGTAGCACAGGTGCACCAGGTCGATCTGGTCGATCTTGCTGGAGGTGGCGAACTCCCGGGTGGAGCTGCGGGCGTCGGAGACGGTCTTGAACTCGGTGCCGGAGAGGAGCTTGGAGGTGTCGGTGGCCCAGCTCTTGAGGCTGTCGGGGACGGTGGCGCTGAGCTCCGCCAGATCCACCACGGAGAGGGTGGTCTTCTGACCGGCGCAGCGACGGCTGCACTCGTCCACGAAGTCGTCCACGATGTTCTTGCCCAGCTGGACGGTGGACATGGAGCTGTCGGCGGAGAGCTTGGTGAGCCAGTTGGTGTAGTACCAGCCGATGCCGGGCTCCGTCTCCTCGGAGGCGATCATGTAGTCGGCAAAGTCGTCCAGCATCAGGCCGGTCTCCAGGGTGGCCATCAGGCAGGCGTCGAAGCCGATGAAGTCAAAGGCGGTTCCGGCGTTCTGCAGGGCGGAGCGGATGCCGCTGAGGCTCATGGAGCCCAGGTTTGCGTTCTTCTCGTCGTAGCCGTAGCCGGACACGGAGCCGCCGCCGTGATCCCAGAAGATCAGCGCCTGGCGGTTGGCGGGATAGTTCTTGGTGCAGTACTGGATGAAGCGGGTCAGGGTGGCCGGCTTCACCAGGGATTCCTTGCCGTCGTCCGCCACCAGCTGCTTCAGATTGCCGTTTTCGATCTTGTAGATCTGGTTCACGGTGTTGGAGATGCCGTTGATCTTCCACTGCTTGCAGCCGCCGGTGTAGATGATGATGTTCACGTTGGAGCCCAGGGTGGCGTTGGCCATTTCCTTCAGGTCGTTGGAGGCCATGCCGGACTTGGATTCCAGGTCGGTGCCGCACATATAGACCATGATGGTCCATTGATCCTTGCCGCCGCCCAGGATCTGGGTGCGCTTGGCCCGGGCGCCGGAGACCACGGTGGTGTCCAGCTTGCCGGTGTTGGCGCTGCGATCCCAGCCGGAGGAAACGCTGCTGCCGCCGGAGAAGCCGCCCAGCAGGCCGGAGAGATCCAGCCCGGAGGAGGAAGAGGAGGACGAGCCTCCGCCGCCCAGGAAGCTGCCCACGCCGCTGAGGAGCAGATTGCCGATGCCGCCGGAGGAAGAACCGCCGGAGGAGCTGCTGCCGCCGCCCAGCAGACTGCCGAACAGGCCGCTGAGTCCGCCGCCGCCGCCCAGGAGGACGACTGCCGCGATGATAATGATGAGCAGCTTGCCGCCGCCCAGGCCGCGGGCAGCGCCCCGCTGGCCGCTCTGGCCGGATTGCTGGGTGTAGCCGGGACGGCTGCCGCCGTTGGAGGCGGGACGCGTTGCGGTAGGTCTGCCGGAGTAGCCCTGGGGACGACCCACGGGGCCGGAGTTGAGCCCCTCGCCCCGCTTGGCAACGGGCTTTCCGGTGCCGGTGACGTTCTTGCCCCGGCCGTTCTGATTGACTGCCATAGAAATGACCTCCAATACTTGTAGTTTGAAAAGCTCCTATTATTTTATCAAACTTTTTCCGGAAATGCAACGCAGAAAATGCGGGTTTTGTCCCTTTCCGGGAAATTTCGGGGAACCAGACCGGGGCCGCCGGAATAGAATACTGTGAAAGGGGGCGTGTATATGCCTGGCACGCTGGATCGGCTGGGGCCGGGGGAGCGGGGGATCGTGGCCCGGCTCAGGCTGGCCCCGGAGCAGGCGGCCTCCCTGACCCGCCTGGGCCTGCGCCCCGGCACGGAGATCCTCTGCCTCCGCCGCGCCCCCCTGGGGGACCCGGCGGTGTATTGCTTCCGGGGAACAACGGCAGCGATCAGACGGAAGGACGCGAGGAAGGTAATAGTGAATAGTGAATAGTGAATAGTGAATAGTATTAGATCGGGGAGGATCAGAATGACGATCACAGTGGCCTTTGCGGGGAACCCCAACGTGGGGAAATCCACCGTGTTCAATGCCCTTACGGGGCTGCGGCAGCACACGGGGAACTGGACGGGGAAAACCGTGGCCCCTGCGGCGGGCCGCTGGAGGCTGGAGGGAACGGTCTATGAGGCGGTGGATTTGCCTGGGGTCTATTCCCTGAGCGGCGGCACGCCGGAGGAGCGGCTGGCCTCCGACTATCTGATGACCCACAGCCCCGACGTGCTGGTGGCGGTGCTTGACGCCACGGCCCTGGAGCGCAGCCTGGAGCTGGCCCTGGAGCTGCGGGCCCTCCATCCCCGCATGGTGCTCTGTCTGAACCTCACGGACGAGGCCCAGCGCCTGGGCCTCCGGCCGGACTGCGCCGCCCTGGCGAAGGCGCTCCGGGCCCCCGTGGTGCCCACCCGGGCGGATCAAAAGCAGAGCTACGAGCTCCTGCGCCGCACCGTGGCCCTGCTGGCGTCCGCCACCGCCCCTGTCATCCTGAGCGAAGCGGAGCGGAGCCGAAGGATCCGTCCCCCCTGCGGCGGCGGAGCAGCAGACGCCCCCGCCCCTGTCATCCTGAGCGAAGCGGAGCGGAGCCGAAGGATCCGTCCTCCCTGCGGCCAGGCTACTGTCTCCCCCCAGGTCACGGCCTCCCAGCTGGCCCGCCGGGTGATGGGCGGCAGCCCCCGGCCCCGCCGGGACTGGGATCGGATCTTCCTGGGCAAATGGACTGCCTGGCCCATCCTTCTGCTGCTGCTATTTGCCGTCTTCTATCTCACGGTTCGGGGGGCCAATCTGCCCTCGGCCCTGCTGGAGGCGGGCTTCTCCCGCCTGGGGGAGAGGCTGGCGGCCCTGCTCTCCGACCTGCCGCCGACGCTTCGGAGCCTGCTGCTGGATGGGATCTACGGCACCACGACCCGGGTGATCGCCGTCATGCTCCCGCCCATGGCCATATTCTTCCCCCTGTTCTCCCTGCTGGAGGATCTGGGCTTTCTGCCCCGGGCCGCCCTGCTGATGGATCGCCCCTTTGCGGCCTGCGGCTCCTGCGGGCGGCAGGGCCTGTGTATGTGTATGGGTCTGGGCTGCAACGCAGTGGGCGTCACCGGCTGCCGGATCATCCCCAACGAGAAGGAGCGGCTGGCGGCGATTTTGACAAACGCCCTGGTGCCCTGCAACGGCCGCTTTCCCACCTTGATCCTGCTGGCCGGGCTGCTGCTGGGCCGGGATGGCTCCCTTCCGGCGGCTGCCCAGGCGGGCTTTCTCACGGCCTGCCTGGCCCTGTCCTGCGCCGTGACCCTGGGGACCACCCTGCTGCTGCGGCGCAGCGTCCTCCGGGGGGAGGAGGCCTCCTTTGTGCTGGAGCTGCCCCCCTTTCGCAGGCCCCGGGTGGGACGGCTGCTGCTCCGCTCCCTGCTGGACAGGACCCTGCGGGTCCTGGGCCGGGCCGTCACCGTGGCCGCCCCGGCTGGTGCTGTGATCTGGCTGTTAGATCGTCTGCCTGTGGGCGGGCGGCCCCTGCTCTCCCTGCTGGCCGCGGGGCTGGACCCCGTCGCCGCCCTGCTGGGCCTCACCGGCACCCTGCTGCTGGCCTTTCTGCTGAGCTTTCCCGCCAACGAGCTGCTGATCCCCCTGGCGCTGATGATTGCCGGGCCCACAGTCGCCGCCGGGGATCCCGCCGCCCTGTTCCCCGCAGGCACCGCCCTCTGCGCCGCCGTCTTTACCCTGTTCCACTGGCCCTGCTCCACCACCGTCCTGACAGTCTGGCACGAGACGAAGAGCCTGAAATGGACGCTGCTTTCCGTCCTGCTGCCCACCGCCGTGGGCGTGCTGCTCTGCGCGGGAGTCAATTTGCTTGTACACCTGTAGCGCCGGCTTTTTCCCCGCCCGGACGCACCCATCGGTAGCGCGGGCTATTAGCCCGCCTTTTTCCCCGCTCGAGACAGTCACCAGTCACCAGTCACCAGGGGAGGGGGGTACGGATTCTTCGCTTTGCTCAGAATGACAGGCGGGGAAGCCCGTAGCGCCGGCTATTAGCCGGCCCGTTCCCCCGTCCCCGTAGGGAGCAATGCCCACATCGCTCCGGCGTTCGGTACGAACGTAATTTGCCGGAGGCAAATCCTGCCGGGCTGCGACGACGGAAGCGGTTCGAACACCGCACCTGGTTTGCCGGCTAATAGCCGGCGCTACAGTAGGGTGCGGTTGTAGGGGGCGGCGCCCACGACGCCCCGGGCCTATCCTGTTTCGATACGGTCGGGCTGTCGAGGACGCCAGCCCCTACGCACCGTACGGACGCACCCTCCCCCCACCCTGCCTGTAGGGACAAGCATTGCTTGTCTGCCCCTACGGGGGACTACGAACAATACAACGAAAAAACGGCAGGGCACGGATCGTACTCTGCCGTTTTTTTATTTTTTTTCAGATCGGGTGCGTGCGCAGGAACAGCACGCCCAGGGTGTTGCGGCCGCAGTGGGAGGAGACCGTACAGCCCGCCCGGGTGACGTGGAGGTTGGGGAAGTTCCCCAGGCTCCGCAGCTTCTCTACGCAGGCCTCCACCACGGCCTCGTCGCAGCCGGCGTGGGTGATGAAGACGTGGCTTTTGTCGATGTCGCTGCCGTCGCCGATGTGCTCGGTGATGTACTGCAGCAGCACCGCGTCGAATTTGCCCCGGTACTTCTTGCCCACGGACATCTTGCCGTCCTTGACGATGATGCAGGGCTTGAACTTCATCAGGTTCGCCCCCAGCATGGCCAGGGCGGAGCAGCGCCCGCCCTTGTGCAGGAACTCCAGGCTGTCGATGACGAAGGAGGCGTCCACATAGGCCGTCAGCCGGCGGCATTCCTCCGCGATGGCTGCGGCGCTCATGCCCTGCTCCGCCAGCTCTGCGGCCCGGATCACCAGCAGGCCCCCGCCTGTGGAGAGGTTTCTGGTGTCCACCACATGGATGTTCTCAAACTCCTCTGCGGCGATGACGCTGTTCTGGTAGGTGCAGGACATATCGGAGCAGATGGTGAAATGGACGATATGATAGCCCTGCTCCGCGTATTTGCGGAAGAACTCCGTGCAGTCCGCCAGGCTGGGGGCTGCCGTCTTGGGCAGGGAATGCTTCGTTTCGTAGCAGCGGTAGATCTCGTCGGGGTTGATGTCCACCCCGTCCACATAGTTCACCTCATTGAGGCTTACGACCAGGGGCAGGATCGGAACGTGAAAGCGCTCCAGCAGCTCCGGGCTCAGGTCGGTGGTGCTGTCGCTGGTGATCAGGATCTTCTCGGGCATTTGGGTGACTCCTTACCGTTCATTGTTGTTTCTGTAGATTATACGATATGAACGGTAAAAAATCAAGCGTTAATGTTCCTTTTCGGTGAGCTTTTCGATGCTTCCGCCGGTGGAGAGATCCTTGTCCGCCAGCAGCATGAGCTTTTCCGCCAACAGCCGGGAGAAGCCGCCGATGACCGCAGAGGAAATGATCAGCTCCTCGGTCTGCTCCGTGGAGAAGGGCGTCTTGTCCGCGTGATCCAGGATGGGGCCCGCCACGGCCCGCACCTGCTGGACAAAGTAGGAGGCGGAAAGGGCGTGCCTTGCGGCGTAGCTGGTGTAGAAGCTCTGCACCTCCTCCGGCGTGAGGCTGACGGGCATCAGATTCCGGATCAGCCCGATGCTCAGCCCCTGCTTCAGGGTGCAGATTACCAGCAGATAGGCAATGTGGATCCGGTAATAGCGCTTTTTCGTGGGCTCGGGCATGATCTTCGTCCGCACGTAGTTGTTGATGGCGGCAGAGGTGATGTATTCCTCCTCCTTCAGCTCCGGGGGCAAATAGTCCAGATACTGCCGCAGCAGGACGATGACCTGCTCCATATACAGGCCCAGATCCGGGATCTGCTCCCAGGCGGGCAGACGGTAGTTGTTGAGATAGGTTTCCCAGCGGCGGAGCTTGCCCGCCACCAAAGGCTTGTCATAATTCATGTTGCAGCCTCCGATCGGGTGATATTCCGAGATAGATATGACAGTATTATATCACGGTTTTCCCGGAAAAGCAACGGTCGTTTGTCGGATTTCTTCTATTGACATAGAGAAGCCCATGTGCTAATATAATATTAAATATTAGATAGCATGACATTTACAATCAATTCATCTTGCGTGGCCCTTCCACGGAAAGGAGTACCAATGTCTGAATACGTGATCATCACCGATTCCTCCTGCGACGTCAGCCCGGAGCTGCTGGCGCAGTGGGAGGTCCCCTTTGTCAGCCTGAGCGTGAAGTTTGACGAGGACGCCGAGAGCTTTGCCAACTTCGATATGCCCTTTGACCGCTTCTACGACCGGATGCGGAAGGGCAGCGTGGCCCGCACCTCCGCGGTGAACCTGGAGGACTTCAAGGAGGCCTTCGAGCCCTGGCTGCGGCAGGGGAAGGATCTGCTCTACATCGGCTTTTCCTCCGGTCTGAGCACCACGGTCAATTCCGGCGCCATGGCGGCCAAGGAGCTGGCGGAGGCCTACCCGGAGCGGAAGATCCTGGTGGTGGACAGCCTTGCCGCCTCCGCAGGCTTCGGCCTGCTGCTCTGGCTGACGGTGCAGGAAAAGCGCCGGGGGGCAAGCCTGGAGGAGGCCGCCAAATTCGCGGAGGATACCAAGCTCCATGTGTGCCACTGGTTCACCGTGGACGATCTGGTCTACCTCAAGCGGGGCGGCCGGGTCAGCGCCGCGGCCTGCTTTGTGGGCGGCCTGCTGGATATCAAGCCCGTCCTGCACATGGACGACCCGGGCCATCTGATCAATATGTTCAAGGTGCGGGGGCGCAGAGCCTCCATTAAGGCCCTGGCGGACAAGTACGGCGAGCTGGCCCTCGATCCCGGCAAGGACACCGTGTACATCTCCCATGGCGACTGCATCGACGACGCAAAGCTGCTGGAGAAAATGCTCCAGGAGCGCTATGGCGCAAGCGTGGCGCTGACCACCTACGTGGGGCCGGTGATCGGCTCCCACTCCGGCCCCGGCACCCTGGCCCTGTTCTTCCTGGGCCGGGAGCGCTGATGTCCGGCCGGACGCCGCTGGATCAGCGCAGCCTGCCCAACTACACCCACGGGGAGGAGCTGTTTAACTTCATCTCCCATGTGGTGGGGGGCGGCATCGCGGTGATCCTGCTGGTGCTGTGCGTGGTGCGGGCAGTCATGCACCGGGATCCCTGGGCCATTGTGAGCGGGACGATCTACGGCCTGTCTTTGGTGAGCCTCTACACCATCTCCGGGGTCTACCACGGCCTGCGGCCAGTCCGGGCCAAGAAGGTGATGCAGGTGCTGGATCACTGCACCATCTACCTGCTGATCTTCGGCTCCTACCTGCCCGTTTTGCTTTGCTCCATCCGGAAGGAGTCCCCGGTGACGGCCTGGGTGCTGTTCGGCGTGATCCTGGCGATCATGGCCCTGGCGGTGACCCTGACGGCCATCGACCTAAAAAAATACCGGGTGCTTTCCATGATCTGCTACATCGGCCTGGGCTGGTGCATCGTCTTTGCCGCCCCGGTGGCCATCCGGGCCCTGCCGGTGCCCGCCCTGCTCTGGCTTCTGGCCGGGGGCATCGCCTACACCGTGGGCGCCATCCTCTACGGCATCGGCGTGCATAAGCACTATATGCACGCAGTATTTCACCTGTTTGTGATCCTGGGCTCGGTGCTGCAGTTTGTCTGCATTTTCTGGTACGTTCTGTAAATCTGTAGGGGCGGCCATTGGCCGCCAGCAACACGGGAAAGCTTTCTCCTTCTGCTGGCGGCCAATGGCCGCCCCTACACGCTCCGGCGAAAAAAATAATTGCTTTGCAGAGGAAAGTATGATATGATAACCCTTAGTGATTATTAAGGAGAGATTTCCGTGGAGTATATCATACTGGATATGGAGTGGAACCAGCCCTGGCCGGGCTCCTACGCGGCCCAGCGGCCCCTGCCGGTTCACATCAGCGGCGAGGTTATTCAGATCGGCGCGGTGCGGATGCTGGAGGATCAGACCATCGCAGACGAGTTCCAGGTGCTGATCAAGCCCAAGTTCTTCCGCAGGCTCAACAGCCGGGTGGCCAAGCTCACCGGCATCCGGGAGAGCCGCCTCAAGGCCGAGGGCCTGAGCTTTGACGACGCCATCAACGAATTCTACAACTGGTGCGGGGAGGACTGCGTCTTCCTCACCTGGGGCTTTGACGATATTCCGCTGCTTTCCGGCAATATGATGCTCAACGGCTATGATCCCGTCTGGATCCAGCACTGGTACAACGCCCAGATGATCTTCAACGCCCAGACCGGCTCCGGCAACAACCAGAAGGCCCTTTCCACCGCCCTGGAGATGCTGGGGATCGACGCCACCCGCCAGGCCCACGACGCCCTGGGGGACGCCTACCACACGGCCCAGATCTGTGCCCGGCTGGATCTCAAAAAGGGCATCGAGGAATACCGGGGCTCCCTGCGGGAGCATGAGGACGGCCTCCACGGGGCCAACGTCCCGGGCTGCGTCAGCCGCCGGGTCTACCACGACTATGAGGACAAGTCCGCTGCCATGGGGGACATGGGGGGCAAGGAGAATCTCTGCCCGGTCTGCGGCAAGGAGATGACCTGCCAGGGCTGGCACACCCAGCCGGGCCGCCGTTACATCTCCCGGAATACCTGCCCCGACCACGGGGACTACGTGGTGCGCATCCGCTTCGAGCGGGACGCCGACGGCAGCCTGAAGGTCTGCCGCCTGGTCTACGACCAGAGCTCCGCCCTGGCGGAGAAGTTCGACGAGGAGATCGCCAAGAAAGCAAAACGCCGCCCCCGCCACCGGCGGAAGCGCACGAAAACGGAGCTGTAGGCAATAGGGAATAGGCAATAGGCAATAGGGGACGGATTCTTCGCTTCGCTCAGAATGACAGACGGTGGATCCGTAGGGACGGCACCCTGCCGTCCGTGTACCCATCTTCCATGGTGTCGGCAATCTGCCGGCAGAGGAACAATCGAACACGAAGCCGGGCAGCAGTTCTGTATCTTGGGAAACAAGATGCGGAGCCGCTGCCCGGGAACACAGGGAACACAGGGGACCGTCCCCTGTGTCTGAGTTTTTTCAGCTATGAAAAACACATTCAAATGATGACATGAGAAACGACAAAGTGGTGTTCAAGCCCCCAAAGGCGATCAGACTATTTGCAAAACCGGACGCAGTGTTTCTTTGTGGTGTACTCGTTGGACTTGTGGTGTACTTTACATTAGGCTATATCAATGAGTTCAATAGTCAGGATTCATTTGACCTGATATCTACTCTTATGATTATATGTGTGTATGGAGTGGCTGCGTTTGTTAGCTATGAGTTTCACAAGCGAATATGGGACAAACTCTTTGCTTTTTTGGTTGTAAAAGAAGATGAAATAATTTGGAAGTGCCCTACCAAAAAATCGAAAAGCATTCTGAACGGAAATATTCGTTTTATCGGAGTGGAACTAGAAAACGCATACATCGGGTTGGAGTATCCGTTTATCTACATTTCTTCATCCCCATATCCGAGGGAGTATGCTCACAAAATTGATAAGCTTCCTGTGACGAACGATTTTTTGAAGTTTTGGTATACGCCCGAGTTGGCGACTTATCTCCTTTCGCATTTTCCGGGCGAAAAAACAGGAAGCTTAGGCAGATATCATCAAAAACGAAGCAAAAACCAACGGAAGTAAGGACAGAAGCAGCATAGGGCACCGCAGGAGAACACAGGGGACGGTTCTCTGTGTTGTTTTTCATTCCCTGTTTTTCTCTGTCCGGGAGGGCCGAAGCCCTCCCGGGTGGTGTTTTTCGTTGGATAATTGGCTGATTTTACCGGAAACAAGAGGAAATCAGCACTTCACAGGCAACACAGAGAACCGTCCCCCTGTGTCAGTGTGTCAGGAGAACCGTCCCCCTGTGTCAGTGAACAGATACGTGAAAAACAGGCGCTCAGAAGTCAATTTCCTTCCCCAGCCGGCGGTACATGGTTTTCTTCACCGCCCGGAGGATGTTTTCGTAGCCGGTGCAGCGGCAGAGGTGGCCGGAGAGCAGCTTGCGGAGCTCCTGGTCGGAGTAGAGCTTGCCCGATTCCAGGATCTCCACCGCCGTCATGATGAAGCCCGGGGTGCAGAAGCCGCACTGGATGGCAGCTTCGTCGATAAACGCCTGCTGGATGTCGGAGAGCTCCCCGTTGGGGCCGGTGAGGCTCTCTAAGGTGCGGATCTGCTTGCCCTCGGCCCAGACCGCCAGGTAGATGCAGGAGTTGAAGGCCTCCCCGTCGATCAGCACGTTGCAGGCCCCGCATTCGCCCACCTCGCAGCCCTTTTTCACGGAGCTGAGACGGAAGTCGTTGCGGAGCATATCGGTGAGAGAAGCCCGCACGTCCACGACCTTTTCCACGTCCTTGCCGTTGATGTTGCAGTGGACGACCTTGTATTGGCTCATTCGATCACACCTCCCGCCCGTTCAATGGATTCCGTCAGAGCCCGCCGGGCCATTTCCACGGCGATATGCTGGCGGAAGGCCTTGCTGGCGCGCCAGGAGTCCCGGGGGTTGATGTCCAGCAGCACGGCCAGGGCAAATTCGTCGATCATGTCCCGGGTGAGGGGAGAGCCGTTGGCCACGGCCTCCGCCGAGGGCACCCGCATGGGCACGGGCCCCGCCACCCCGTAGGCGATGCGGCAGCGTCGGATATACTTCTTGACCGGGCTCAGCCGCACGTTCACGGAGCAGCCCAGGGAGGCGATCTCCATGGCGTTCCGCATTCCGTATTTGATATATTTGCCAAAGCAGTTCTCGTAGCTGTCCTTGGGGATCAGAATGGCGGTCTGGAGCTCGCCCTCCTCCCCCCGGATGTCCACCTGGCCGGCCTTGATGTAGAAGTCCTTGATCGGCAGCCTGCGGACGCCGTTTTTGCCGGTGAGCTCCACGATGGCCTCCAGGGCGTGGAGGGTGGAGGCGGAGTCCGCGGAGGTGACGCCGTTGCAGGTGTTGCCGCCAATGGTGCCGATGTTGCGGATCTGGGGGGAGCCCACCTGATCCACGGCCTCGCCCAGCACGTTCGCGTATTGCTGAATGAGGGGATCTCGGGTGATGTGGGAGAAGCTGGTGAGGGAGCCGATGCGGAGATTGTCGTCCTCGTCCAGGCTGACGCCCCGGAGCTCGTCCAGGCCGTAGATGGAGATCAGCTCGGCCCCGGCCCGCCGACCCTCCCGGATCTGGACCAGCACGTCGGAGCCTCCCGCAATGATCTGGGCCTCCGGATGCTCCAACCGCAGCCGGATGGCGTCGGCAACGCTTTCGGCCTCATATAGGGCCTTAATGTCGTACATTGTTCATCCTCCTGTCATTCTGAGCGAAGCGAAGAATCCGTACCCCGTTCCCCGCATGTCATTCTGAGCGAAGCGAAGAATCCGTACCCCCCGCGGCCGGGTATCGAAATGAATACTGAAAACTTAAGACTTAAGAGTGAATAATGATTGTGTTTTTCAAATCGCGATTTGAAAAACTCCGACATTATTCATTAGACGGTTATTCAGTCTTCAGTATTCATTAAAAAACTATCTTGCGGGGAGAAAGGAGCGATGTGGGCATCGCTCCCTACGAGCGGGGTGCGCACCTGGTGCCTGGTTGGAACGGGTGCCAGGCCATCATAGACCGCATACATATCGAGCGGTGCCTGATGCCTGATGCCTACTGCCTGATGCCTATTGCCTGATGCCTTCATCGTGAATCATCCCCGTCTCGGTAAATGCCTTAAACAGGGTATGCGGATTCATCGGCAGCTGGTTGATCCCCACGCCGGTGGCCTGCAGGATCGCATTTCGGATGGCGGGGGCGCCGGAGCAGGCGGGGGGCTCGCCCAGGGCCTTGGTGCCGTAGGGGGAGGTGGGCTCCGGGTTCTCGATGAAGGCCGCCTCCAGACGGGGGTGATCCATAAAGGTGGAGAGCTTGTAGTCCAGCAGATTGTTGTTCAGAGGCTTGCCGGTCTTCTCGTCAAAGAGCAGCTGCTCCGAAAGGCCGAAGCCGATGGCCATGGACATTCCCCCGTGGACCTGGGCCTCCGCCAGGGCGGGGTTGATCAGATTGCCGCAGTCGTGGACGTTGAGCATCCGCACCACCCGGGCCTTGCACATCTGGATATCCACCTCCACCTCGGCAAAGGTGCAGCCGAAGGAGTAGGCGTTGTTGCGGATGGTGTAGGTGCTCTCAGCGGTGAGATGCTCCGAGTGGACGGGGTTGTATTGGGCCGTCATGGCCAGCTCCTTGAGGCTCATGAGGGCGGCTCCGTCCGCCTTCCGGACGATGACGCCGTCGGCAATGTCCATGCAGTCGGGGCTCTGCCGGGTGAGCTCCTGGGCGTATTTGAGGATCTTTTCCTTCAGCAGCCCCGCCGTCTGCCGGATGGAGAAGCCCGCCACATAGGTCTGCCGGGAGGCGTAAGCTCCCAGGCCTGTGGGGGTGATGTCCGTGTCCTGGCAGGAGATGACGTGGACGTCCCGGTAGCTGGCAAGGCCCAGGGCCTCGGCGGCCATCTGGGCGAAGGCGGTGTCGGCCCCCTGGCCGATCTCCGTCTCGCCGCACTGCATGGTGACGGTGCCGTCCAGATTCAGCTGCATCCGGTTGGAGGAGGTCTCCAGGGAGATGGGGTAGACCGCCGTGTTGTACCAGAAGGTGGCCACGCCGATGCCCCGGCGGAGATTGCCGCTGCCGTGGCTGTAGGCCTCCCGCTTGGCGGCGTAGTCGATGAGCTCGGCCCCCTTGGCCATGCACTGGCGGTAGCTGTCATAGTAGTTGGTGTTCCCGGAGAAACTGTCGTGGAAGCCCTGGGGCATGATGTTCAGACGGCGGAACTCCACCGGATCCATGCCCATGGCAGCGGCGCAGTCGTCGATGTTGCTCTCGTCGGCAAAGCTGGCCTGGGGCATCCCATAGCCCCGCATGGCCCCCGCAGCAGGGCGGTTGGTGTAGACCGTCCAGGCGTCCCCCTCCATGTTGTCGCAGGGATAGTGCTGGGGAAAGGAGTTCACCGCCTTGGCCGCGATGGAATGGCCGTGGGAGGCATAGGCCCCCTGGTTGGACCACAGCTCGATCTTCCGGGCGGCAATGGTGGCGTCGGGCCGGAGCCAGGTGACGATGTGGAAGCGGATGGCGTGGCGGACGCGATTGGAGACGAAGGTCTCCTCCCGGGTGCAGTCGATCCGCACGGGCCGCCCGCCCATCTGGGTGCAGCACCAGGCGCAGAGGGGCTCGTAGAGGGCGTCCTGCTTGTTGCCGAAGCCCCCGCCGATGTAGGGCTTGATGATCTGGATGTCTGCCCAGGGCCGGCCCAGGGCCTGGCCCACGATCCGGCGGACGATGTGGGGGATCTGGGTGGAGGAGACCACCGTGATCCGGCCGTTTTCCATCCAGGCGAAGCAGCCGTGGTTCTCGATGTGAGCGTGCTGTACGGTGGGGGTCTCATACCAGCCCTCCACCTTTTTCAAACCCGGCTCCCGGATGGCGGCCTGGTAGTCGCCCCGGCGGTAGTCGGTGTGCTTCAGGATATTGTGGGGGAAGGCCTCGTGGAGCTGGGGCGCGCCGTCCTCCATGGCCTTCTGGGCGTCCAGCACAAAGGGCAGATCCTCGTACTCCACCTCCAGGGCCCGGACGCCCTGCATGGCGGCCACCTCGTTTTCCGCGATGACCACGGCCACGTCGTCGCCCCAATAGCGGACGTGCCGGTTCAGCAGATGGCGGTCGGCCACGTCCTGGTGGCCCGGATCCATGGACCAGGGATGGCCCGCAGTGGGGAAGGGAAGATCGGGCACGTCAAAGCAGCTCAGCACCTTCACCACGCCGGGGATGGCAAGAGCCATGGAGGCATCCACGGACTTCACCAGGGCGTGGGCCCGCTCCGCGTGCTTGATCCGCACGAAAAGCGCCTCCGGCGGCATCCGGTCTTCGTAGTATTTGGTTCGGCCGGCAGCCTTGTCGTAGCCGTCGACCCGGGTCTCGCTGATTCCAAGCTTGCTCATGCGTTCCACCGCCTCCTTCGCACAGCGTATAGTTATACGAGTATTATACCACGCTTTGCCGCAATAGTACAGTGCTTTTTTCCACTTTTGAATGTTTGTTGAAAACGACTCCCATTTTGGGTAGAATGATCCCCCATGCGGTTCTGATTTCCGCATGGGGGATGAATGGTTTTACGGGTGCTCCGCCTGGGCGCCCTCCGGCTGGGAACCGCTGGGGGTCCAGGGATGCTTGGCGTCGACCATGGCGTGCTCCAGCAGATAATCGTGCCAGAGATAGTAGTAGCTGGCCTTCAGATGCGCGCCGTCGTCCGTGTAGCTCTCGGGCAGGTGATCCGTGCCGTCGTTCATGCAGTCGTTGACCTCCAGGTAGAAGATGTCCACGTCGTTGGCCAGCTTCTTGATGGCCTCGTTCTTCTCCTTGATGTTCTCCGTGGCAAAGACCGGGTAGTTGTTCTCGTGCTCCTGGGTCACGTACAGGATGCTCTGAATATAGATCAGGGCCTCGGGCTGGTATTCCCGGATCTCCTTGACCACATCCGCGTAGGTATCTGCAAAATAATCGGTGTCATAGCCGCACTCGTTGATGCCGAGCATAATATAGATCTTGCCGAACTGCATCCCCTGGAGCAGCGCCCGCAGACCGGTGTAGTCGTAGGCCTCCAGATCGCTGTCCATGATGCCGAAGATGGTCATGGACTGCTGGGAATAATGCTTGCAGCCCACGGGGGTGCCCCACAGGCACAGACCGTCGGTGCGGGAGTCGCCGATAAAGAGGGAGTCGTTGAAATAGCTGTCGTCCACGGTCATCATCACAGGGCCGGGAGGCTCGGCGGTGACAGGCTCCGCAGTGGTAGTGATGATGGGGGCGGCGGTCTCCGGGGACTCGGAGCTCTGCACCGGCGCAATGCCGGTGGATTCTCCCGGGGCCGGGGCAGCGGTGGTGCTCTGGGTCTCCGCAGGGGTGGAGTCCAGGCTCGGCTTTCCCGGTGCTGAGGAATCCTTCTTCAGAGCCTTGATGCCCATGATCAGAAAAAACACGATGCCTGCGCCGATCAGCGCCAGCAGCAGGGGAGAGCCCAGGGCGTAGCCCCGTGTGGGCTTGGGTCGTCTTTCATTCATAACGGTTTAAGCTCCTTTGCAGCTCAGAAATTCGCATATTGGAAGGGATTGTCGCCGGTCTGGCTGAGCACGTAGACCGCCCACCAGAAGATGGCAGCCAGCACGATGGCGCCGATCCAGGTCTTGCCCCAGCGGTGCACCAGCTTTTCCGGCAGCGGGAAGCAGAAGAACACGCCCAGCGCCAGATAGTAGCGGTACTTCCAGAGCAGCCGCCAGAAATGACTGCCGCTCACGACGCCCTCGGAGCCGAAGAAGGGGAACAGGCGGGAGAAATACGCGCCGAGCGCCTGCGTCTTGTCGATCTTGAAGCAGACCCAGGTCAGCGGGATCAGGAGCAGCACCCAGAGGTGGGAGAGAATTTTGTTCTTTTCCAGGAGCTTTCCGAGCCAGAGCTTTTCGATGACGATCAGCACGCCCAGGGACATTCCCCAAAGGACGAAGTTCCAGCCGACGCCGTGCCAGAGGGAGGTCAGCAGCCAGACGATCAGAATGTTGAGCACGGTGCGTCCAGTGCCCGCGCGGCTGCCGCCCAGGGGGATATAGACGTAGTCCTTGAACCAGCGGGTGAGGGTCATGTGCCAGCGGCGGTAGAAATCACCCACGGAGCGGGCAAGGTAGGGATAGTTGAAGTTCTGCGGCAGCTTGTAGCCCAGCATTCCTGCAATGCCCTGGGCCATCAGCGTGTAGGATTGCCATTCGATATAGAGCTGAATGCTGAAGCTGAACGCGCCGAGCCAGGCCAGGGAGAAGGGCAGGCACTGGTAGCCGATCTGCATCAGATCGCTCCACAGCGACGCCAGCCGGTTCGCAATGAAAATTTTCATGGCAAAGCCGGTCACGAAGTTTTCCAGCCCCGTCTGAAGCCCGTTCAGGCTGAGCTTGGGCTTTTCCAGCTCCGCAGCCATCTCGCCGTAGCGGGTGATGGGGCCCATGACGAACTTGGGGAAGAAGAAGGCGTAGGTGCTGAAATAGAACGGGTCGTATTCCGCCTCGTGCTGCTCTCTGCTGACGTCCACCAGATAGGCGATCATGGCGAAGGTGTAGAAGCTGAAGCCCAGGGGCACCGCACCGCTCAGCTTGAAGGTGACGAGAAACAGGACGTTGATTGCCACGGCGGCCGCCAGCGTCAGCTTCCGGTGGGTGCTGCGCTGGACGCAGATTCCGAGCCCGAAGTTGACTCCGGCAGCGACCAGGGCAATGAGCATGGCGCTAAAGGAACCGAGGGCAACGAACACCACGCTGCCCAGCAGCAGATAGCGGCGGTACCTGGCCGGGCACAGGCCGTAGACCGTCAGAAAGGCCGCCAGGAACCATAAAAACGGAATGCTGGAAAAGCTCATAAGTCAGATCTCCTCACAATAGCTTGTGGTTTTCGACGTTCTTCAGCGTATTATACATCATTATATTGTATTTTGCAATCTTTTTTCCCGGCTTGCCCCATTTTTTCTTCCCGGGGCTATGTTTTGACCAAAATCATCTTGCCATTCCTCAAAAAGGGTGTTATACTGTCAAAAAACTGACAAGAAAAAGGAATCGAATACCATGTCTGAAACCAATGAGCTGAGCTTTCAGCAAATGAATCTGCCCGGGGAGATCCTGGCCGCCCTCGAGGAAAAGGGCTACGGCTATCCCACCCGGGTCCAGGCCGAGGCCATCGGCCCGCTGATGGAGTGGAAGGACGTGATCGCCAAGGCCCCCACCGGCACCGGCAAGACCTTCGCCTTCGGCATCCCCATGATCGCCCACATCGACCCCGCCAGCGAGGAGGTGCAGGGGCTGATCCTGGCTCCCACCCGGGAGCTGGCCCTCCAGATCGGCGACGAGCTCCGGGGCCTGCTGACCCACTACGAGAATATCCGGGTGGCCGTGCTCTACGGCGGCCAGAAGATGGAGCCCCAGCTCCAGCAGCTGAAAAAGAAGCCCCAGATCGTGGTCGCCACCCCGGGCCGGCTGATGGATCACTACAAGCACCACGCCATCCGCTTCGACAAGATCCAGACCGTGATTCTGGACGAGGCGGACCGGATGCTGGATATGGGCTTCTTCAAGGACGTGACCGGCATCGTGGAGAAGGTGAAGAACCGGCGGAACCTGGGCCTCTTCTCCGCCACCATGTCCCAGGAGGTCATGACGGTTTCCTGGATGTACCAGCGGGACGAGGTGGAGATCACCGTGAAGCCCGAGGCCGAGGAGCGGCCGGATATCGACCAGTATTCCGTCACCGTCCCCGCCCTGGAGAAGCTCAACGCCGTGCGCTGGCTGCTCTATCTGGGGGCCTATGAGCGGGTCATCATCTTCTGCAACACCAAGGTCATGTGTCAGCGCCTGTCCGACGATCTGCGCCGGGTGGGCGTGGATGCGGACTGCATCCACGGGGACATCCCCCAGGCCCAGCGGGAGCGCACCATGAAGTCCTTCCGCAAGGGCAAGCTGCCGGTGCTGATCGCCACCGACGTGGCCTCCCGGGGCATCGACGTGGACGACGTGGACTGCGTCATCAACTACGACGTGCCCCAGGAGAACGACTACTACGTCCACCGCATCGGCCGCACCGGCCGGGCCAAGAAAAAGGGCGTGAGCTTCACCGTGATCGGCAGCTTCCCCGAGCAGGCCAAGCTGGACGAGATCGCCAAATACTGCCATTTTACCGTGCAGCCTGTGACCATCACGGAAAACGGCCTGGTTCCCGCGGAGCGGCGGCAGGCGGCCCCCGTCTCCCGCAGAAGACGTTGACCGCGGCGGAGCGGGGCTTCCTGCTGCTGTGCGCCGAGCTGGGCGACGGGCGAAAGCCCCTGACGCCTGCCCAATTCCGGACCCTTCGGGCCGGGGTGCTGGCCCGGATCGAAAAGCCGCAGGAGGCGGATCGGGCACTGACGGCCGACGATCTCCGGGCCCTGGGCTGCGAGGCGTCCTTTGCCGAGAACGTGCTGGAGCTGCTGGGCCGGGAGCGGGAGCTGGATCGCTACCTTTCCGTGGCGGAGGAGCTGGGCATCCGCCCGCTGACCCGGGTCTCCGGGGCCTACCCGGCGCGGCTTCGCTGCCTGGGGGACGCCGCCCCCGCCGTGCTGTTTTGCCGGGGAGACGTCTCCCTCCTGGATCGGCCTGCGGTGGCCCTTGTGGGCAGCCGGGAGCTGACGCCGGCAGGGGAGCGCTTTGCCCGGCAGGTGGGCGCTCTGGCCGCTGCGGAGGGCTATGTGTTGGTCTCCGGCAACGCCCGGGGGGCGGATCGCGCCGGCCAGGAGGCCTGCCTGGACGCAGGCGGCTCCGTGGTCTCCGTGCTGCCGGACGGCCTGCAGGATCATACCCCGTCGTCGGAACGGATTTGCTACCTTTGCGAAGGAGGCTGGCATCTGCCCATGGCGGGCTACCGGGCCCTGGAGCGCAACCGTCTGATCCACGCCCTGGGGGAGAAGACCTTCGTGGCCCAATCGCGGCTCCACGGCGGCACCTGGAGCGGCTCCGAGGAAAACCTGCGCCGGGGCTGGAGCCCGCTGTTTGTCCACGACGACGGCAGCCCGGGCTGCGCCGCGCTGATCGCCCTGGGGGCAAACCCCGTGAAGCCGGAGACCCTTCGCTCCATCCGGAAGCTGGAGCCCGCGTGGATCCCCCTGGGGTCTGCCCCGGCATCCGGGCACCGGTGAAAAAAGTGGAAAACACGGATTGTATTTTTTGACAGAGTGTGATATACTATTCAAAATATCATGCAAAAATGATTGGAGGCTATTTTTAATGTGTGGAATCGTTGGATATCTGGGCAACCGGCAGGCGGCTCCCATTCTTCTGGACGGCCTGTCCAAGCTGGAATACCGCGGTTATGACTCCGCCGGCGTGTGTGTGTATTCCGACGGCGAACTGAAGGTCGCAAAGGCCAAGGGCCGTCTTGCAAATCTCAGCGGCCTGATCGACGGCGGCAACGCCCTGAAGGGAACCTTCGGCATCGGCCATACCCGCTGGGCCACCCACGGCGCGCCCTCTGACGTCAACAGCCATCCCCACATGGCGGACGCCGGCAAGATCGCCGTCGTCCACAACGGCATCATCGAAAACTACCTCAAGCTCAAGGAGGAGCTGATTCGCAAGGGCAAGCACTTCCGTTCGGAGACCGACACCGAGGTGGTTGCCAATCTGATTGAGTATTACTACGATAAGCTGCAGGACTTTCCCCGTGCGGTACGCCGGGCCGTGGGCCAGCTGGAGGGCAGCTACGCCATGGGCATACTCTGCCAGGATATGCCCGGCACCATCATCGCGGTGAAGAAAGAGAGCCCGCTGATCTTCGGCTTCGGCGACGGAGAGAACTTCATCGCCTCCGATGTGCCCGCCATCCTCAAATACACCCGCAAGGTGGTCTATCTGAACGACGGCGACACCGTCATCTTCACCAAAGACAAGGCCCGCTTCTATGACGCCTTCTACGATCCCGTGGAGAAGGTCCCGGAGACCATCGAGTGGGACATCGACGCCGCAGAGAAGGGCGGCTACGACCACTTCATGCTTAAGGAGATCCACGAGGAGCCCAAGGCGGTCAAGGGGACGCTTTCGCCCCGGATCCGGGACGGACGCGTGGTCCTGGACGATATTTCCCTCACCAAGGAATACCTGCAGGGTCTGAAAAAGATCTACATCGTGGCCTGCGGCTCCTCCAACTATGTGGGCTGTCTGGGCAAGCTGATCCTGGAGAAGACCTGCCGGATCCCCGTGGAGCCCATCCTGGCCTCGGAATTCCGCTATGCGGATCCTGTCCTGGGGGAGGATACCCTGGTGCTGATCATTTCCCAGTCCGGCGAGACGGCGGATACCAAGGCCGCTCTGGTGGAGGCCAAGCGCCAGGGGGCCCGTACCCTTGCCATCGTCAACGTGGTGGGCTCCGCCATTGCCAAGGAAGCCGACGACGTGATCTACACCTGGGCCGGACCTGAGATCGCCGTGGCCACCACCAAGGCCTTTTCCACCCAGCTTTCCGTGATCTATCTGATCGCCCTCTATATCGCGGATCTGCTGGAGACCATCCGCCCCGAGGAATACAGGGATCTGGTGGCGGAGCTGATGTCGCTGGATCAGAAGATTGCCCTCTGTCTGACGGAGGACAAGATCGCCCAGATCCGCTACTATGCCGAGCAGTATTTCAACGTCCACGACGCCTTCTTCATCGGCCGGAATCTGGACAGCGCCATCTGCCTGGAGGGCAGCCTGAAGCTGAAGGAGATCGCCTATATCCACTCCGAGGCCTACGCGGCGGGCGAGTTGAAGCACGGCCCCATTTCTCTGATCGAGGAGGGCACCCTTGTTGTGGCAGTTGCCACGGTGGAAGCCCTGTTTGATAAGACCATGTCCAACGTCAAGGAGGTCCGGGCCCGGGGCGCCGAGGTCTTCGGCGTCACCACGGAGAAATTCGCCGAGGAGATCAAGAAGACCATCCCCTCCATGATCACAGTGCCGGAGACCCATCCGCTGCTCCAGCCCAGTCTGACCATCATTCCGCTGCAGATCTTCGCCTACCACATGGCGCTGCTCCGGGGCTGCGACGTGGATAAGCCCCGCAATCTGGCCAAGTCCGTCACCGTGGAATAAAAAACTTCCCCCTGTCAAGGGGAGGGGGAGCCCCGCAAGGGGCGGAGGAGGGGTCATCCCCCGATTCCTGCCGGAACATGAAAGAGAGGTACTGACATGAAGCTTCCCAGCAATACCGTTTGGTCTGACCGCAAGCGTACCCTGTTCGGTTTGCCCTGGTCTTTTACCCGCTACATCCTCACCGATGAAAAGCTGCTGATCGTCAAGGGTCTGATCAAGCAGACCGAGGAGGAGATCCGCCTCTACCGCGTCCTGGATATGTCCCTCACCCGGAGCCTCACCGAGCGCATCGACGGCGTGGGCACCATCCACTGCTGCTCCTCCGACAAAACTGCCTCCGAGTTCGACATCCGGCGGATCAAGGATCCCCGCAAGGTCAAGGAGATGCTCTCCGACCTGGTGGAGAAGCAGCGCATTTCCCGGGGTGTCACCATCCGGGAGGATATGATGCCGAACCTCTTCGACACCAACCACAACGGCGTCAGCGACACCATCGAGAAGAAGTAAGCGTCCCTGCGCCTCAATACGGAAACAGCAATAGGAAATCGGAATCTTTGGTTCCGATTTCCTATTGCTTATTTGGCGCGGATCTGGTATAATATACGCTAAAGATCTATCGAATCGAGTGGTGGACTATGAATGAATTTATTTCCGTTCGGGGCGCCCGGGCCAACAATCTGAAAAACGTGAATCTGACCATTCCCCGGGACAAGCTGGTGGTGTTCACCGGCCTTTCCGGCTCCGGCAAATCCTCTCTGGCCTTCGACACCATCTATGCCGAGGGCCAGCGGCGCTATGTGGAATCCCTGTCCAGCTACGCCCGGATGTTCCTGGGCCAGATGGACAAGCCCGACGTGGACGCCATCGACGGCCTTTCGCCCGCCATCTCCATCGACCAGAAGACCACCTCCAAGAACCCCCGCTCCACCGTGGGCACCGTGACGGAGATCTACGACTATCTGCGACTGCTCTGGGCCCGCACCGGCGTGCCCCACTGCCCCAACTGCGGCAGGGAGATCCGCAAGCAGACCATCGATCAGATCGTGGACAAGATTCTGCAGCTCCCCGAGGGCACCCGTTTCCAGGTGCTTTCTCCCGCGGTGCGGGGGAAAAAGGGCGAGCATCAGAAGGTCTTCTCCGACGCCCGGAAATCCGGCTTCGCCCGGGTGCGGGTGGACGGGAATCTCTACGATCTGACCGAGGAGATCGCCCTGGATAAGAACAAAAAGCACGACATCGAGCTGGTGGTGGACCGGCTGGTGCTGCGGGGGGACGTGACCCGCCGGCTGACGGACTCCATCGAGACCGCCACCTCCCACGGCGGGGGCCTGGCGCTGATCCAGCGGATGGACACCCAGGAGGAGCTGCCCTTCTCTCTGAACTACGCCTGCGAGGACTGCGGCATCTCCATGCCGGAGCTGAGCCCCCGGATGTTCTCCTTCAACAACCCCTACGGGGCCTGCCCCCACTGCGCGGGCCTGGGCTTCCAGCTGAAGGTGGACCCGGATTTGATCATCCCCAACCGCAGCCTCTCCATTCTGGAGGGAGGCATCCAGGCCAGCGGCTGGGGCAACGTGCGGAATGACTCCATTTCCAAAATGTACTTCGACGCCCTGGCGGAGAAGTTCCACTTCAAGCTTACCGACCCCATCGAGACCCTGCCGAAGGAAGGGCTGGACGCCATCCTCTACGGCACCAAGGGGGAGAAGCTCAAGCTCTACTACGAGCGGGCCAACGGCCGGGGCACCCTGGAGCAGGCCTTTGAGGGCATCGTCCCCAGCCTGGAGCGCCGCTACCGGGAGACCCAATCCGACGCCATGCGGAAGGAGCTGGAGGAGTGTATGTCCACCTCCCCCTGCCCGGAATGCGGGGGCAAGCGGCTTTCGCCCATCTCCCGGGCGGTGACCGTGGGCGGCATGAAGATCATGGACTACTGCGACCTGCCCGTGACCCGGGCCCTGGACTTCATGGAGCATCTTGAACTGCCTGCCACCGAGACCATGATCGCGGCCCCCATCCTCCGGGAGATCAAGGCCCGGCTGGGCTTCCTGCGCTCCGTGGGCCTGCAGTATCTGACCCTCTCCCGGGCGGCCGCCACCCTTTCCGGCGGCGAGAGCCAGCGCATCCGTCTGGCGACCCAGATCGGCTCCAGCCTCATGGGGGTGCTGTATATTCTGGACGAGCCCTCCATCGGCCTGCACCAGCGGGACAACGACAAGCTGCTGGAGACCCTGAAGCGGCTCCGGGACATCGGCAACACCCTGATCGTGGTGGAGCACGACGAGGACACCATGCGCGCCGCCGACTACATCGTGGACGTGGGCCCCGGGGCGGGCATCCACGGCGGCGAGATCGTGGCCCAGGGCTCCCTGGCGGATCTGGAAGCGGAGCCCCGCTCCATCACGGGGCAGTACCTCTCCGGCCGCAAGACGATCCCGGTGCCTCCGGCCCGGCGTCCCGGCAGCGGCAAGACGCTGCGGATCTACGGCTGCCGGGAAAACAATCTGCAAAACGTGGACGTGACCGTCCCCCTGGGGACCTTCTGCTGCGTCACCGGCGTGTCCGGCTCCGGCAAATCCTCTCTGGTGAACGAGATCATCCACAAGAAGCTGGCGGGCAGTCTGAATCACGCCCGCATCCGCCCCGGCCGGCATGACCGCTTCGAGGGGATCGAGCAGCTGGACAAGGTGATCTGCATCGACCAGAGCCCCATCGGACGCACCCCCCGTTCCAACCCGGCCACCTACACCGGCCTGTTCAACGACATCCGGGACCTCTACGCCTCCACCCAGGACGCCAAGCTCCGGGGCTATGGCCCGGGCCGCTTCTCCTTCAACACCAAGGGCGGCCGCTGTGAGGCCTGCGGGGGCGACGGCCTGGTGAAGATCGAGATGCACTTCCTGCCGGACGTGTACGTGCCCTGCGACGTGTGCCAGGGCAAGCGTTACAACCGGGAGACCCTGGAGGTCAAATACAAGGGCGCGTCCATTGCCGACGTGCTGGATATGACCTGCGACGAGGCCCTGGACTTCTTCCAGAACCTGCCCCGGCTGCGGGAGAAGATCCAGACCCTGGTGGACGTGGGCCTGGGCTATATCAAGCTGGGCCAATCCTCCACCACCCTCTCCGGCGGCGAGGCCCAGCGGGTGAAGCTGGCCACGGAGCTGTCCCGCCGCTCCACAGGCTCCACCTTCTATATCCTGGACGAGCCCACCACCGGCCTGCATATGTATGACGTGAGCAAGCTGATCGACGTGCTGCAAAAGTTCGTGGAGAGCGGCAATACCGTCCTGGTGATCGAGCACAATCTGGACGTGATCAAATGTGCCGACTGGATCATCGACCTGGGCCCCGAGGGCGGCGACGGGGGCGGAAGGATCGTGGCCGCGGGCACCCCCGAGCAGGTGGCGCAAAATCCGGAGAGCTTTACAGGGGAATATCTGCGGAGAGTTTTATCGAAAAAGTAAAAACGAAAAACGAAGAACGATGGTATTTTTCAATTCTGCAAATTGAAAAATGATTAAAAATCCGTCGCGGAGCGACACCGCAGTTTTTCGTTCTGCGTTCTGCGTTTTGCGTTTTGCGTTTATTTGGAGGCACTATGAGACTTGATAAATTTCTGAAGGTATCAAGAATTATAAAAAGAAGAACCGTGGCCAACGAGGCCTGCGACGCGGAGCGGGTAACGGTGAACGGCCGTCCCGCCAAGGCGGGCTACGACGTCAAGGTGGGGGACAAGATCTCCATCCGCTTCGGCGCCAGCACTCTGAACGTGGAGGTCCTCCAGGTATCCGAGACCGTCCGCAAGGACGACGCTGCCGGGATGTACAGAGAGATCTAAGCGAAACGATTAAAACGAAAAACGAAAAAATATGGTATTTTTTTAAATCGTCGCGGAGCGACACCTCAGTTTTTCGTTCTTCGTTCTGCGTTTTACGTTTGCGGAAAGGGGCCGGTTCATGAGAGGCTTTTTCAAATTGCTGTTATCCCGTGTCGGCATGGTTTCCGTCGGCATTTTGGCCCAGATCTTCGTGATCTGCGGCTCCGTGTTCTGGTTCGGAGATTACGCGCCGGTCATTAAGACGGTCATCAACGTGATGTCTTGGCTGCTGGTGCTGTACGTCCTGTCCCTGCCGGAGAACCCGGCCTACAAGATTGCCTGGATCATCCCGATCCTGGGCTTCCCGGCCTTCGGCCTGACCCTCTATTTAATGTTCGGCGGCAGCCGTCTGTCCAAGCGTCTGCGCCGGAAGATGGGCGACATCGACATGACCCTGCACGACACCATGATCCAGAACGAGGCTGTCATGGAGCTGCTGCGCCAGGACGACCCCGGTGCGGCGGTCCAGGCCCGCTATCTGAGCAATACGGTCCGCTGTCCCGTGTATCAGAACAGCTTGACGGATTATTACGACTCCGGCGAGGCCTTCTTCGCCCAGGTCTTCGAGAGCCTGGAGCGGGCGGAGAAGAGCATCTATCTGGAATACTTCATCGTGGAGGAAGGGGAGATCTGGAGCCGCATTCTGGAGATCCTCACCCGGAAGGCCGCCGCCGGTCTGGACGTGCGCATGATCTACGACGACTTCGGCTGCATCCAGCGTCTGCCCAAGGACTACGAGCGCCGTCTGGAGGAGCGGGGCATCCAGGCCCGGGCCTTCAACCGCTTCGTCCCCATTCTGAACTCCCGGCTCAACAACCGGGACCACCGGAAGTTTCTGCTGATCGACGGCGCCGAGGGCTTCACCGGGGGCGTCAACCTGGCGGATGAATACGCCAACTTAGGGGATCATCGCTTCGGCCGGTGGAAGGACGCCTGCATCCGCCTGCGGGGGGACGCGGTCTGGTCCATGACGGTGATGTTCCTCTCCATGTGGAGCTACGTGGCCAAGGCGGAGATCGTGGAGCAGAAGCCCACCTTTCCTCGGCAGCCCGGGGCCGTGGGCTACGTCCAGCCCTATCTCGACACCCCGCTGGACGACGAGGCCGTGGGCCGGATCGTGTTCAGCAACGTGATCACCGGTGCGCGGCGCTACGTCTGGATCATGACGCCCTACTTGATCATTGACGAGGGCATGGCCGAGACCTTGACCAACGCTGCCAAGGCGGGGATCGACGTGCGGATCATCACCCCCGGCATCCCGGACAAGCCCTACGTCTACGAAATGACCCGCGCCAACTACGCCCCGCTGCTGGAGGGCGGCGTCCGGATCTTCGAGTACAGCCCCGGCTTTATCCATTCCAAGGTCTTCCTTTCCGACGACAATACCGCCGCTGTTGGGACCGTGAATCTGGATTTCCGCAGCCTCTACCTGCACTTCGAGGACGGCGTCTGGCTCTACCGGGCGGGCTGTATCCCGGCCATCCGGGCCGACTTTGACGCCACCTTCCCCCAGTGTCGGGAGGTGGTCCGGGGCAACCCCAACATCGGCGTGTTCCGGCAGCTCTACCGTTCCGTTCTGCGGCTGCTTTCGCCGCTGATGTGATCCCGCAGCCTGCAGGCCCCAGACTGTGATTGAATGGAGGCTTCCCCATGAAAACGATCAAGAAGATCCTAATGATCCTCGGGGTCATCCTCGGCGTTGTCCTGTTGGCCGCCATCGGCCTGTTTACATGGCTGACCATCACCGAGTACCGCCCCGAGGCCGAAGAACCCGTGGCGCTGTATTACCTCGTGCCTGAGGTGGGAGACGCCGGTGAGGAGGGCAGCTGGGCCGAGGGCTTTGCCTCTGAGGGCGAGAATCTGGATCGGTCTTCCTTCACCCTTCTGTCATGGAACCTCGGCTACTGCGCGCTGGGTTCGGAAAGCGATTTCTTCATGGACGGCGGCAAGGAGATTCGCCCCGCGTCGGAGGAGCTGATTCAAAAAAATCTGGATGGGATCTGCAGCATCCTTTCTGCACAGGATGCGGATTTCCTTCTGCTGCAGGAGGTGGATTCCGACTCCAAGCGCAGCTACGGCATGAACGAGGTGACGGCCCTGCGGGATAAGCTGGGCCGGACCTGTGCCTACGCGCTGAACTACTCCTGCAGCTACGTGCCTTATCCGTGGCCGCCCATCGGCAAGGTCCACGCCGGCCTGCTGACCTGCTCCCGCTATGCCGTCTCTGAAGCAACGCGGATCAGCCTGCCCTGTCCCTTCTCCTGGCCGGTCTCCATGGTCAGTCTCAAGCGCTGCCTGCTGGTGAGCCGCATTCCGCTGGCCGGAAGCGAGAAGGAGCTTGTGCTGGTGAATCTGCATTTGGAGGCCTACGACGACGGCGAGGGAAAGCTGGCCCAGGCCAGGCAGCTTCGGGAGCTCCTTGCCGCGGAGTATGAGAAGGGAAACTACGTGGTGGCCGGCGGAGACTGGAATCAACTGTTTCCCGATACCGAATCGGCCTGGCCGAATACCCATCGCGAGCTCTGGACGGCCGGCCTTCTGGACGAGACGGAGCTGGCCGAGGGATGGCACTACGTCTGGGACGAAACCGTTCCCAGCTGCCGCCTGCTGAATCAGCCCTACGACCCGACGGATGCCGAGAACACCCAGTATTATGTGATCGACGGCTTTCTGATCTCTCCGAATCTGAGCGTGGAGCGGGTGGAGACCCTGGACGCGGGCTTTGCGTACAGCGATCACAATCCCGTTGCGCTGACGCTGCGCCTGGAGGATTGAATCATGTCTGCGATATTGAAAATCGCCCTCTGCGTGCTGGGGGTCAATCTGTTGTGCTTTTTGGTGTTCGGCCTGGACAAGGCCCTGGCCGCAGGCAAAAAGCGCCGGATCCCGGAGGCGACCCTGCTGACCCTTGCCTTTCTGGGGGGCAGCATCGGGGCCATGACCGGCATGACCGTCTTTCACCATAAGACGGACGCCCGGGCCCATCCGGTCTTCGTCTGGGGGATCCCGGCAATCTTCCTGCTGGAGCTGGCGGGGCTGGCGGCGCTTTTTGGAGGGAAATGAGCCATGAAAAAAACCATGACTATCCTGCTTTCCCTGGCCTTCGTGCTGATCCTGACCGCGGCGGTGCTGCTGATCCTGTTCGTGTTCCGGCTGAGCCCGGAGCAGAGCCCGGCCCAGCCCCTGGAGGACTATCTGGCCGAGCACTGGAAGGTGTTCACCCTCCGCAGCTGGGACGCCAAAACCGGGGCCCTGGAGCTGGACTACCCCCTGCGCTTCACCTATGAGCAGATGAAAAAATACGGCGGCAGCATGGAGGAGCTCCGAAATCTGCCCACCGGAAACCTGAGCACGGTGGAGAGTCTGAAGCTCGGCGTCCGCGAGGCCTGCGAGGTACAGCTTCGCTCCGTCACCGTTTACGGCATGACCACCGACGGCCAGGTGGCCTACACCGTCCATCCCGACGGCAGCATCACAGCCTGCTGGGATTAAAAAATGCCCCGCTGCGATTCATGCATGCATGAATCGCAGCGGGGCATTTTCGTAGGGTGGCCAGTCATCTGGCCGCCAATCTTTTACAGCAGCCCGCAGATCAGATCCGTGTAGGCCTGGGCGTCTTCGATGGGCAGATCCGCCAGGATCAGACCCTGGGCGTAGAGCACCTGGGCGTACTGCTTGGCCTTCTCCGGGTCGGAGCCGATCATGGCCTTCAGCTTCTGCACCACGGGGTGCTCCGGATTCAGACGCAGGATCTTCTGCACGGGGATGGACATACCGGGATTCACCCGCTTGAAGTACTTTTCCATCTCGAAGCTCATGCCGCCCTCGGGCACCAGGCAGACGGGATGGGAGCCCAGATCTCCGGAGACCTCTGCCTTGGAGATCTTGCCATCCAGAGCGGTCTGGATGAATTCCAGCTCGGACTTCCACTCTGCGGCGGCGGCCTCGGCGGCCTTCTTTTCCTCCTCGGAGGCCAGATCCAGGTCGTCGGTGGCCAGGTTGCGGAAGTCCTTCTCCATGAAGTTCATCAGCGTCTGGGGCACGAACTCGTCCACATCCTCGGTCATGAACAGCACGTCGTAGCCCTTCTCCTGGAGCCGCTGGTACTGAGGCAGCTGGGCCAGCCGGGCGTTGCTCTCGCCGGCGGCAAAGTAGATGTGCTTCTGCGCCTCGGGCATGGCCTCCACGTATTCCTTGAGGGTGACCAGCTTCTGCTCCTTGGCGGACCAGAACAGCAGCAGATCCTGCAGCGCCTCCTTGTGCATCCCGTAGTCGGAGACGGTGCCGTACTTGAGCTGACGGCCAAAGGCGGCGAAGAATTTCTCGTAGTCCTCCCGCTTGTCCTTCTGCATATTCAGCAGCTCCTGCTTGATCTTCTTCTCCAGATTGCCGGAGATGATGGAGAGCTGCCGATTGTGCTGGAGCATCTCACGGCTGATGTTCAGACTCAGATCGGCGGTGTCCACCACGCCCCGGACGAAGCGGAAGTAGTCGGGGATCAGATCCTCGCAGTGCTCCATGATGAGCACGCCGGAGGAGTAGAGCTGCAGGCCCTTCTTGAACTCCTTGGTGTAGAAGTCGTAGGGCGCCTTGGCCGGGATGTAGAGCAGCGCCTTGTAGGTGACGGCGCCCTCCACGCTGATGGGGATGTGGGCCAGGGGCTTTTCATAGTCGAAGAACTTGTCCTTGTAGAAGCCGTCGTACTCCTCGTCGGTCACGTCCTTCTTGGCCTTCAGCCACACGGGAACCATGGAGTTCAGGGTGGTGAGCTCCGTGTAGCTCTCCCATTCGGGCTCCTTGTCCTCGTCCTTTTCTCCCTCGGGGACTTCCTTCTGGCGGCTCTTTTCCATCTCCATGCGGATGGGGTAGCGGATATAGTCGGAGTATTTCTTCACCAGGTTCTGCAGCTCATACTGCTCCAGGAAGCGGGAGTATTTCTCCCCCTCGGTGTCGGCCTTGAGCTTCAGAATGACCTCGGTGCCCACGGTGGTCTTCTCGCAGGGGCTGACGGTATAGCCGTCCGCGCCGGAGGACTGCCACATCCAGGCCTCCTCCTCGCCGTATTTCTTGGAAAGCACAGTGACGGTGTCCGCCACCATGAAAGCGGAGTAGAAGCCCACGCCGAACTGGCCGATGATGTCCACGTCGCTCTGATCCTTGTCCATCTCCTGCTTGAACTGCAGAGAGCCGCTCTTGGCGATGGTGCCCAGGTTCTGCTCTATCTCGTCCTTGCTCATGCCGATGCCGTTGTCGGAGATCGTCAGCAGTCCCAGCTTCTTGTCCACCCGCAGGTCGATGGCGAAGTCCTCCCGGTTGAGGCCCACATTCTGATCCGTCAGCGCCAGATAGGCCAGCTTGTCAATGGCGTCGCTGGCGTTGGAGATCAGCTCCCGGAGGAAGATCTCCTCATGGGTGTAGATGGAGTTGATCATCATATCCAGCAGCCGCTTGGATTCCGCTTTGAATTGCTTTTTCGACATTTTTATCACTCTTTTTCGTAATATTGTAATGGGTTTAGCACTCTTTGTTTCTGAGTGCTAAACCCATTATAGCAAGCTTTTCCCAAAAAGCAAGCCCTTCTTTGCATTTTTTACAAATCGTTCAGAAAGCAGATTGACAAACGAATGCTTTTGAAATACAATCTAAGGAGTACTTTTTTGCAAAATTACAGAGCTGCTGGAGGTACCCATGCTGGAAGCGCTGAACTATCCTTTTGATCCCGCCCTGCTGCTGAAAAAGCGTCGTTCCCTCAAACGGGAACTTCTGTCGGACGGAAGCACCCGTATCGAGAAGCGGATCGCTGTGCTGGGCGGCTCCACCACCCATGATATCATCGATATGCTGGAGCTCTTTTTGCTGAATTTCGGCATTGAGCCCCGTTTCTATGAGTCCGAATACGGCCAGTTTTACGAGGACGCCCTGTTTGGGCAGGAGCTGGCGGAATTCCAGCCGGAGCTGGTTTTCCTGCACACATCCTTCCGCAATCTTCGCTTCCTGCCCACCGCGGAGGACAACGCCTCTTCTGTGGCGGAGAAGCTGGATCGGGAGACCGCCCATTTCACCGCAGTCTGGGAGAACGTTTCCACCCGCTTCGGCTGTCCCGTGATCCAGAATAACTTTGAGCCGCCCTATTACCGTCTGCTGGGCAACCGGGACGCCTGGGATCCCCGGGGTTGGACTTGCTACGCCCTGGAGATGAACCGCCGCTTTGCGGACTATGCCGCCGCGCATGAGAGCTTCTATCTCAACGACCTGGCCTATGCCGCGGGGGACTACGGCCTGCAGGCCTGGAGCGACCCGCTCTACTGGCATATGTACAAATACTGTATGTGCCTGAACGCCATCCCCGCCTTTGCCTACCAGACGGCTTGCATTGTCAAGTCGATCTACGGCAAGAACAAAAAGGCCCTGGTTCTGGATCTGGACAACACCCTCTGGGGCGGCGTTGTGGGTGACGACGGCGTGGAGGGCATCGAAATCGGCCAGGAGACCTCAATGGGTCAGAGCTACGCGGAGTTCCAGCGCTATCTCAAGACCCTGTCCTCCTACGGCGTGCTGCTGGCGGTGAACTCCAAGAACGACGAGGTCAACGCCCTGGCCGGGCTGGAGCATCCCGACGGCGCCTTAAAGCCCAGAGACTTTGTAGCCATCCGGGCCAACTGGGAGCCCAAGAGCAAGAACTTCGGCGACATTGCCGCCGCGCTGAACATCCTCCCGGACAGCATGGTCTTTGTAGACGACAACCCGGCGGAGCGGGCCATTGTGACCAGGGTCTATCCCGAGGTCTCCGCGCCCCCGCTGGATATGCCGGAGCACTATGTGGGGCTCCTGGATCGGGCCGGCTACTTTGAGGCCACCGCTCTTTCCAAGGACGATCTGGCCCGGGTGGATATGTACCGGCAGAACGCCGCCCGTGCGGAGCAGCAGAACCGCTTTACCGACTACGGGGAGTATCTGCGCTCTCTGCAGATGAAGGCGGTGATTCAGCCCTTTGAGCCCATGGTTCTGGCCCGGGTGACCCAGCTCACCAATAAGTCCAACCAGTTCAACCTCACCACCCGCCGTTACACGGAGAGCGAGATCGAGGCGGCCTCCAAGGACAGCAATCGCATCACCCTCTACGGCCGTCTGGCCGACGTCTTTGGCGACAACGGCCTGGTTTCCGTGGTCATCGGCCGGCAGGAGGGGGAGCGGCTGCACATTGAGCTCTGGCTCATGAGCTGCCGGGTTCTGAAGCGGAACATGGAGCACGCCATGCTGGACAGCCTGGCGGCGGCGGCCAGAGCCCGCGGAGTGCGGACGCTGGTGGGCTACTATTACAAGACCGCCAAGAACGGCATGGTTCGGGACTTCTACAAGGACTTCGGCTTTACGCTGGCTGCCGCAGAGGGCGAAGACACCGTCTGGGAGCTGGATATCACCGATTATCAGAACAAAAATCAATTTATCGAGGTAAACGAGGGTCATTATGAACAGAACTGAAATTTTTGAACAGCTGAACGAGGTGTTCCGGGACGTATTTGACGATCCCTCCATCACTGTGACCGAGCAGACCACCGCTGCCGACATCGAGGGCTGGGACAGCCTGATGCATATCAGCCTGATCTCCGCCGTGGAGGACGCGTTTGACCTGTCCTTCCCTATGAAGACGGTTCTCGCCATGAAAAATGTGGGGGATATGGTCAACGCCATCGCGGACAGGCTGTGAGCTGACAGACCATGATCTTTACATCTCTTAAATTTCTGACCTTTGCCGTCCTGACGCTGGTTGGCTATTTTGCCCTGCCCAAAAAGCTCCGCTGGATCTGGCTCACGGCGCTGTCGGTGTACTTCTACCTCTGCGTCGGCCTGAAATACGGTGTTTTTCTGCTGGTCTCCCTGCTGAGCGTCTGGCTCTGCGGTCTCTACGTCAAAAAAGGCCGCTGGGTGCTGGTTTTGACGCTGCTGGTCAATCTGGGCCTGCTGGCGGTGCTGAAATACGCGGCCTTCGCGGTGACGAATCTCAATCGGCTGCCCTTTGTGGCGATCCCCGTGCCGGAATTTGTCGCGCCGCTGGGCATGTCGTTCTACACCTTTTTGAGCGTCAGCTACATCATGGATGTGTACCGGGAGCTTTCGGAGCCGCAGAAGAATCCGCTGAAGCTCCTGCTGTATCTCTCGTTCTTCCCCCACATCACCCAGGGCCCCATCGACCGGTACGAGACGCTGGCTCCCCAGCTCTTTGAGGGCCACAGCTTCGATTACGCCCGCTGTGCCGTCGGCCTGCGCCGTGCGCTCTGGGGCTTCTTTGAGAAGCTGGTCATCGCGGATCGTCTGGGCCTGCTGGTGGATCCGATCTTTGCAGCACCCGGCAACTATAACGGCATGGAGGTGCTGATTGCCATTTTTGCCTACGCGATTCAGATCTACGCGGATTTCGCGGGTTATATGGATATTGCCTGCGGCCTTTGCGAGGTTTTGGGCATCCGGCTCACGGAAAACTTCGACGCCCCCTATTTTTCCGCCTCGGTGCCGGAATTCTGGCGGCGCTGGCACATGAGCCTGGGCAGCTTCTTCCGGGATTACCTGTTCTATCCTGTGCTCCGCTCCGGCTGGATGCGGAAGCTGAAGAAGAAGGTTGGCGACCGGAAGAAGGCCAATAAGCTGGCCACGGTCATCGCCCTGGCGGTGGTCTGGACGGCCACGGGAATCTGGCACGGCAGCGCCTGGCACTATATTGCCTGGGGTATGTACTACGGCGGCCTGATCATCGCCTCCGAGCTGATCCAGTTCAAGCGCCATCTGCCTAAGCCTTTGCAGGTGCTCCGCACCTTCCTCCTGGTGCTCTTTGGCTATGTGATTTTCCGGTCGGACAATCTGGCCCGGGCCTGGGAGATCCTGGTTCAGCTGACCCGGTTCGGCGATTCCGGAGCCAACCTGGGTCTGGATACGCCGGATCTGATCGTGGCCTGTGTCGCCACGGCAATCCTGCTGGTTCACGATATCCTGCGTATTCGGGGCAAGCGCCCCGGCGAGTTGGTGGCAGCGCTGCCGCTTCCCCTGCGCTGGGTGCTGGTCTATGTCTGCGTGCTGAGCGTGGTGATCTTCGGCGTCTATGGGCCGGAGTACAACGCCGCGTCCTTCATCTACTTCGCGTTTTAGGAGGGCGGCTGCATGAAAAAACATCTATGGAAGCTTGGAAAGACGCTGCTGTTCTGGGCGATTCTGCTTCTGCTTCTGGTTCAGACCAACTACGTCCTACGGAACAAGAACCTGGCAGAGGAGGTCTACTGCTTCTACCAGGAGGAGCCGAACTCTCTGGACGTGCTGTTTGTCGGCGCCAGTCATATCATGTGCGGCATCTACCCCGATCTTCTGGAGCAGAACTTCGGGCTGAAAAGCTATGACTGCGCCAGCTCCGCCATGGTTCTGCCCCAGTGCTACTATCAGCTTTTGGAGGCTCTGCGCTATCAGACGCCGAAGCTGGTGGTGCTGGACGCCTCCGGCTCTGCTTTCGGTGACGTCAAGACCGGCACCGCGGAATATGCCCATATCCAGCTGGATAACTTCCGCTTCTCCGCCAACAAGATCGCGGCAATCTATGATTTGATCGAGCCGGAATCCCGGAAGGAGTACCTGTTTCCGCTGATTGTATTCCACACCCGCTGGAAGGAGCTGAAATGCCAGGATCTGGAGCCCATTGTCTCCGACACCCGGGGCGCCGTGGTCTATACCAAGCAGGCGGTGGTGGGGGAGCTGCCGACCCTGATTCCCAGGGAGGATCGGACTCCCCTGGCCGAGGTTCCGGAAAGCTACCTGCGCAAGTGCCTCGACGAATGCAGGGCACGGGACATTCCTGTTCTGTTGCTCTGCACCCCAACCCTCTATGACGAGCAGACCCAGCGTATGTACAACAGCGTCGATCCGATCGCCGCGGAATACGGCGTGCCCTATCTGAACCTCCACTACAGCTTGGACGAGATGGGCTTTGACCTCCGGACAGATATGGCCGACGAGGGCCACTGCAACGACAAGGGCGCTGCCAAGGTGACGGCCTATGTGGGCGCGTATATCATGGAGATGCTGGGGAACAATGAAAACTGAAAAGAATCATTGAAACCTGGTACCGTGTATGATCGCTGTGAACAATGAAAAGGCGAGAGGATGAAACGCTGCGTTCATCCTCTCGCTTTTTTCTTTAGATCTTGACCTTCTCGCCGATCGAGCAGTTGGCGTCGGTGGTGAGGGTGCCGGAGTACTCCACCCGGTCGATGACACATTCCGGCCCGATGTGGACGTTCACGCCCCGGACGGTCTGGCAGTCGGTGTATTCCAGGTCGATCTCGTCGGCCTCGATCTGCTCGCAGTTCAGATGGACGCGGCGCTTGAAGCCCAGAATGACGAAGCTGCCGTTCCTCTTTTTCACCTGCACCCTTCCGCCGCCGATGCTGCGGATCATGCTGTCGCCGCTGAGCTCGATCGCCACGGTCTCGGCGTTCAGCAGGCCGTCGATGCTCAGCGCGCCGGAGGATCTGAAACGCTCCGCCTGTACGTCGCCGGGGGTCTTCAGCACGCCGCTGACGGCGATCTCGTTGCCGCTGATGTTGCCCTCTGCCTTGCAGACGCCGGAGACGGAGAGAGAACCCACCCGGAGCTCACCCTCGGAGTTGAAGCTGCCGGAGACGGAAAGGGCCTCTTGAACCGCAGCGCTGCCCTCCACGTGGATGGAGCCGGAGGTCTTGACGAGATTGGCGGACAGGCTGCCCTCCACCTTCGTTGCGCCGGAGCAGTGGAGCTCCCCGTGGACGGTGAGCTCGCCCTCCTCTACCTTGCAGGCGCCCGAGACGTGCATGGAATCGCACTCAATGCTGCCCTGGAGCTTGCCGGAGCCGCTGATGTTCACGGAGCCGTAGCGTCCGCCGCCCATTTTTCCGCTGCCGCTGATATGGATATCGTTGTTATTTGTCATGTTGTAATACTCCTTTCAAATTTTCCAAAAGTTCGGTTTGTAGCTCGCCTAATACCAGCCGGACAGAGTCCAGCTCCTCCAGGGGATAGCGGTGCAGGCCGTAGGCGTCCTGGATCAGCAGCACCGGCATTGGGGCAGGTGAGACGGGCTCGTCCCTGTGATTCAGCTCCCGGGCCAGCTCCTCCAGGGAGGCCTTGCGCTCCTGGATCAGCTCCATCCGGGGGATGATCTGCTCCCGTCGGAAGTAGGTCTCCTGTCCGGTGGAGGTGGAACGCCGGATGAACCAATCCTCGGGGATCAGTCCCATCCGCTTCCAGCGGTAGAGCGCCCCGTAGGAGATCCCGAACATTTCCAGCAGTTCCTTTTTGGAAATCAAATTGTCGTCCATATGTCCTCCTTTCATCACATCGTTACGTCACACTGTTACGTAACATTGTTACCGTGACTGCATCATAGCATAACATTGTTACGTTGTCAAGCATAAAATTCCCCGAACAGAAAAAAAGCGCACCGCAATGCGCTTTTTTTCTGTTCGGGGAATAAAACACCCGACACGGAAACCTGTACCGTCGAAGCAAAACGCCCCGACGAAGGATATGATACGTTACGCCTTCCCGGCGCAGCCCAGGACGTCGATCAGCTTGTGGCGCACCAGCTCCTTGATGTTGGCGCGGGCGGGCTTCAGGTACTCTCTGGGATCGAACTTGTCGGGATGCTCAGCCATGAACTGCCGGATGGTGCCGGTCATGGCAAGGCGCAGGTCGGAGTCGATGTTGATCTTGCAGACGGCGGAGCGGGCGGCCTGACGGAGCTGCTCCTCGGGAATGCCAACAGCGTCGGGCATCTTGCCGCCGTTGGCGTTGATCATGGCCACGTAGTTCTGGGGCACGGAGGAAGAGCCGTGGAGCACGATGGGGAAGCCGGGCAGACGCTTGGTGATCTCCTCCAGCACGTCGAAGCGCAGGGGAGGCGGCACCAGGATGCCTTTCTCGTTGCGGGTGCACTGGGCGGCGGTGAACTTGTAGGCGCCGTGGGAGGTGCCGATGGCGATGGCCAGGGAGTCGCAGCCGGTTTTGGAAACGAACTCCTCCACCTCCTCGGGACGGGTGTAGGAGGCGGCGTGGGAGGCCACCTTGACCTCGTCCTCGATGCCGGCCAGGGTGCCCAGCTCAGCCTCGACGACCACGCCGTGGTCGTGGGCGTACTCCACCACCTTGCGGGTGATCTCAATGTTCTCAGCGAAGGGCTTGGAGGAGGCGTCGATCATGACGGAGGTGAAGCCGCCGTCGATGCAGGACTTGCAGGTCTCGAAGTCGGGGCCGTGGTCCAGGTGCAGGGCGATGGGGATCTCGGGGCACTCAATCACAGCGGCCTCCACCAGCTTCACCAGGTAGGTGTGGTTGGCGTAGGCGCGGGCGCCCTTGGAGACCTGGAGGATCACGGGAGCCTTTTCTTCCTTGCAGGCTTCGGTGATGCCCTGCACGATCTCCATGTTGTTGACGTTGAAAGCGCCGATGGCGTAGCCGCCGTCGTAGGCCTTCTTGAACATATCAGTTGTGGTTACCAGAGGCATAGTACACACTCCTTTTTGTTATTTTGCCACGTCTATTGTAGCATATTTCCTGGGAAATACAAGCCCTTTTTTCCGGGTTCAAAGTTCAGTGTAGGGGCGCACATTGTGCGCCAGCGTAGGGGGCGGCTTCCCAGACGCCCCGAACCTTGCCGAAACAGGAACGCTCGGGCTGTCGGGACACAGGCAGTTACCGGGTGCGCCCGCCACCCGTACCGCTTACAGCACCGTCACGTATGCCTCCAGCTGCTTTTTCATTTTCTCCACGGCGGCGACGGCGGCTTCGGGGTAATCCACGCCTGACTGCTCCCGCCATGCGCCCAGGATGGAGCGGGAGGCGCAGACTGCGGCCCCGTGGCCCAGCCGGTCGAAGGCGTAGGCCGCGTGCTTGGCGACCCCGCCCTGGGCCCCGTAGCCGGGCACCAGGAAGAACAGGGAGTCATAGCGCTTGCGGAGGGCCTGGATGGCGCTGGGGCTGCTGAGCCCCACCACGGCTCCTACCTCGCCGTAGCCGCACTTGCCGAACAGATCCGTGCTCCAGCGCAGGGTCAGATCGGCCATGGCGGTGTAGATCACCCGCCCGCCGGAGACCAGATCCTGCACCTCAGCCGAGGATCTGTTGGAGGACTTCACCACCACAAAAAGGTTCTTGGCATCGGCCCCCTTGAGCCAGGGCAGATAGGGCTTGATCCCGTCGCTGCCCAGATAGCCGTTCAGCACCAGCCCGTCGCAGGGGTAGGGGAAGACCCGTTCCTCGCCGCAGGGGATGCCGCCGAAGACGCTCTCCGCGCTGATGGCGGCAATGTGCCCCACGTCGGTGCGCATGGTCTCCAGCAGCACATAGTAGCCCTGCTTTTTGGCGTAGGCCAGCAGCTCCTGCATGACCTTCACCCCCTGCCAGCCCAGGGCGTCGAAGCAGGCAGCCTGTACCTTGACGGCGGGGACGAGCTTTTTCAGCGCGTCCAGGATCCCCTTGCAGAAGCGGAGGTAGCCCTCGGCCAGGGCCTCCACGCTGTCGCCCAGCTGATCGCGGCACTGGGCCAGCAACTCCGGCGGGATCAGCTCCGGCGTGGGATCCAGCCCCACCACGATCGGGGTTTTGAGCTTGCGGATCTTGCTTTGCAGCAGGTCGATGGACATACGAATCCCCCATTCTTTTTTTCTCTATTATATCAGAAAATTGTAAAATAAACAGTGTTTTTTAAAAAATTAAGGGAAAAATAATCGGGAAAGGAGGCGAAAAAACATGACGATCAAGGGCTTTGTGTGGGGTCTCGGCCTCGGTATGGTGGGCGGCGCGGTGGCCGCTTCCGTTTTGCCGAAGCAGCCCCAGGTACGACAGGCCGTGACCAAGGCTGCGGACAGCGTGGAAAGCGCCGTGGAAACGGCAAAAAGCGCGATCATCGGGAATTGATGATACGCGCAGCCGGTAAGGATACGCACAGCCGGTTCGGAAAATTCCGAACCGGCTGTGCTGATACGCATTCTAAATAGAGAATCAATCGATAATCAATCTTCCTGCTGCCTTTGGTAGTGCACGATCCGCAGCTCACCGTTCACGAAGGTCACTTTGGCCGTTCCCTGTCCGTAGACGGTCAGGATGCCGTCGCGTTCCAACTGCTCCGCTTCCTCTGCGGTCAGATGCAGAACAGAAGAATCACGATCCACGTATCTGGGGTCCACCAGAGAGCTCCCTTTTCCTGCCTCGCGCAGCGCCTGCTCCTCGTCCCAGTTCAGCGCACGGACAGGCTCGCCATCTGTCACGTAGTAGGCCGAGATCAAATCATCGTCCGCCAGCACGTAGATCTTGAAGCTCACGTCGTAGACGAGCCTTCCGTTTTCCTCGTGGGAGTCGCTGCCGGAAATGGAGCCGATGGCAAAGCGGGGGGACGGATCGCCAAGCCCAACCCCGCCGGAGAGGACGCCGTCTTTCAATTCGATCCCATTGAAGCTGGTTCCATCCTCTGGGGAGACCGTTTTGCCGGTGGTCCGGATCAGAAAGGCGTTGAGCTCGTCCAGTGTTACTTCCACCCAACCCTTGCCGTTATGGAAGAAACCCAGGGCAAATTTCACCAGCTCCTCTTCGGTGCCCAGCTCGTCGCTGTCCGTGACACCTTCCTTCACAAAAGCAGTCAGCAGGGGATTGAGCTCGGCAGCAAGCTCGTTCTCATCCAGATCCGCAGGGATTTCCTTGTACTTGATCAGCTCATAGCCCACCAGCCGCAGGTCGCCGTCCACGTATTCCACCCAGGCCTGCCCGTCCGATACGAATCCAAGCTCTCCGGCCTCCACCTTTGCATCGGCCTCTTCCGTGGTGAGCTCCAGCAGCGCAGGATCATAGCCGTATTGGTTCAGGTGTTCGTAAATACGGAACGACACTGAGAGAACGACCCGACCTTCCCGGTCATAGGGATTGTTGTCCAGAATGATGCCGATGGCAAAGCAGTTGTGCGGGTCTCCGGCGCCGCCGTCCCAGGAGAAGGTACCGTCCTGGTAGCGGATATGTCCCTCGTTATAGCTGGCTCCGTCCTCCGGGGAGACAGTCCTGCCGACGATCCGGTTCAGGAACTCGTTGACCTGTTCCAGCGATATCTCCGTAATGCGCTTTTTCCCGAACAAGGTAATGGAGTTCAGGTCAAAGTAGCTCACCGCGAAATCGACAAGCTGCGCTTCGTCTACGGTCCAGCTGTCAAAGGAACCGACGCCTAACTGTGCAAAGTCCGACAGCAGCGGATTCAGCTTCAGCTTGATCTCGTCAAGGGAGGGGCGCTCCACCTGCGGCGCGGTCGTTTCCACCACCGGCTCGGTCGCCGGGTTGGTTTCTACAGGGAGCGCGGTTTCCTGGATCTCAGTGGGAAGCGTGGTCTCGATCACGGAGGGGACGGTGCTTGCGGTGGTGCTGAGGGCAGCGGCGGGGTACTGGTTGCTGCGATTCAAAAGTGCCTTCACGCCGAAGCCGCCCGCGACGATCAGCGCGACGGACGCGGCAAGGGCAAGGCCCTGCTTCCAGTCAAATGCGTGCTTGGATGCTTTCACTTCCATAATCTCCTTCTCTTCTTTGATGATCTGCATATTCTTGTCCAAAGGGGTCAGCGGACAGTTTTTGTCTTCATACAGATCCATCAGATCAGTGATCTTGTATTTCATGCTCTGACCTCCTTTTCCAGACGCTTGCGGAGGACCTCCCGGCCCCGGCTGAGCCGGGAACGCACAGACACCGGCGCCATATCCAGCGCGGCGGCGATGGTCTCCACAGGCTGTAAATAGAAATAGTAGCGAAGAAAGATGTCCCGATCCTTTGGACGCAGGCTGTCCACGGCTTTTCTGACAGCGGCGGCCAGCTCCGAGCGGATGGCTTCATCCTCCAGGCCCGGGCCGTCGTCCGGCAGCTCGATCTCGTCCAGATCCATGGGCAGGCTGTGCTGAGCGCGGAGCCAGCTCTTGGCCCGGTTCCGGGCCACGGTTCCCAGCCAGGGCTTGAGCTTGCCGCTTTCCACCTCGCCGGCGTGCTGCCAGAGGGTGAGGAAAACGTCGGCGCAAAGCTCCTCCACGTCGGCCCATCCCCCGGAGCCTTGGATCATGTTGGATAAGATCGTGCAAACGTAGGACTTGTAACGCGTCGTCAGCTGATCCAGCGCGTCCTCGTCCTGCCGCCGCAGTCGTTCGAGCAGCGGGGCGTCTCGCATCGGCTTCATCTCCCTTCCGTAAATAATAACGCAGTCGATCAAAGAAGTGTTGCAGGAAATTTTAGAATATTTTTGAAATGATTTAACCGCACGAAAGGATCGGCGCTTTGACACGCCGATCCTTTTATGGATCTACAATGCTCAGTTCTGAATGTCAAGAACGGGAATGAGGTGGTAGTAAAAGGCTGCGCCGACCCAGGAGGTGATGGGCGCGACGGCGATCAGCTCGCCGCTTTCGTCGGGGTAGACCGCAAGCTCCAGATTGACCCGCTTCGGGCTGTCCGGGAGATGATCGGGGAAATCCTTCTCATACTGGCTCCGCTCCCCCTCGGGCATGGATCCGGTCAGCGCCTGGTACTTTTCGCGGAATTTCGTTCTGCACGCGTCCAGGAAGTCCGCCTCGGAGACGCCTAACTTTTCCAGCAGCTCGGCCGTATCAAGCCGGCGGCCGGTGGCGCTGTCGTAGCAGTAAACGAAATATTCCGTATAGTCGTAATAATAGGATTTCTTCATGACCACGCTGACCACGTCCTGCCAGACGTAGACCTCATAGGAAAGACTGTAAACCGAGATACTATAGCCGCCGTCCTCGTGCTCCTCCGCCCATTGCCGGAGCTCTTCGGTTTGCTTGCCGATCGCGGCGTTGATGGCGCGGGCGCCCTGCGTGTTTGCGTCCAGACGGGGAATGGAATACGAGTAATCCATGACGTTTCCGCAATCGTCCGTATAGCGATCCTGCGCGGAGAAGTCCTCCACGACCAGCTCATGCAGATCCTCCGGGAGCTCGTCGGTCTTCAGGGCGAGGGTAAACAGATCGTAGCAGATACCGGTGTAATCGAAGGAAATCGTGTGGGTTTCCGGATCAATCCAGGCGGATTCCTTATTCCAACCGTTGGGGTAGTTCCGCTGGATGGCGCCCAGCTCGGTGACGCTGCCGTCCGGGTCGACCCGGCAAACCGCGTAGGAGAGGGTGACGTCCCGATCCCGGAACTCCGCCGGAACGCCCTCAAGCTTGCCGTATTCCTGCAGCTCGGGCATATAGACGAAGTAGAGGCTGCCGTCCACAAAGGCGGAGCACCAGCAGACGTTGTACTGTACGACCTTGCGATCCCTGCCGTCGATCACCTGCACGGTGACGGGCCGGACGTCGGTGCGGAAGTTCTCCAGCACAAGCAGTCCGTTGGCAAAGGAATACTCCAGCGCGTTGCCGATGTCCATTCTGTCCTCGTTCCGGAAGTTCACGGAGTAGACGTTCTCGCCCCACCAATCCTCGACCTCATTCCAGCCGAAGTACAGGCGGTTTTCAGTGACGCCGAGCAGCAGCGTCTCGATCTCGGCGTTGGGCTCGAGGGAGAAGAGAGTCTCGATTTCGCCCGTAGACAGATCTTTTTTCAGAACGGCGTCGTTCTCCAGCCAGATCCGGGTGCGGCCGTCGGAGAAGAAGATCCGCTTGTTCACGGTCAGCCGGCTGAAGTATTCCCCCGTCAGCGCGCTTTCCGCAGCGGCGATCTCCTCCTCTGTGGGCTTGGGCATCCAATCCCGTTCACAGCCCTCGGGCAGATTGGCGCCGGTCAACTGAATGTAGCCTCGAGAAACAGTGAGCGTGAGCCGTACGCCTTCCGTCCCATCCGGAGCGGAAGAACTGGGATCAAGGACGAACCAAACGGTTCCGATGCGCTTGTCCTGCACCAACCGGGCCTGATAGCCGTTGAGAAGCAGGATCTCCGAGGCCTTCAGCACAGGCAAGTCGTCGCTGAGGCCGTAGACCGCGATGCCCTCGGTGTGCGGATCGGAGCTGGGGCCGTAGAACAGATAGATCAGCTCAGTCTCGCCGTCCTGATCCACGTCGGTGTAGATGGGCTCCTGTTCGGGGATCCCCGCATATTGCAAGGCCTCCACGGATCCGGCTGGGCCGCGAACCTCATAGGCGCCGTTGTCCAGCTTCACCAGCTGGGGAGCACCCTCCGCAGGGGTGTTCGGCTCCGCGGGCTCGTCGCCGGGCTCCCAGTCGGAGATAAACTCCGGCCGCACGGCGGGGACGCAGACGGAACATTCGCCGAATAGATCGGCATTGATCCAGAACCTGTAGTAGGGAAGTTGTATCCCGCTGATTTTGTTTTGGGGGAAGTTGAATTCCGAATAGATCAGTTCTACGTCGGTGAGAAGCTCCTCCGTCAGCGGTCCGTAGAAATAATCAGAGGAGAGGTAGTAACCGTTCAGCGCATAGGCCCGAGCCTCCTCCAGAGAGAGAAGGGGATAGTCTCCCAGGCAAACGCGCCAGGGCTCGCTGTAGCCGCTCCAATCTTCGTTTGCGCGGTAATACCAGCTGATCGCTTCGATTCCCGCGGTGTTCAGATCGGCTTGATCGGTATACAGGTAAACGCCTCCGAAAAACCAGACCAGGAGCTGCTCCACAGGCTCATCCAGAGCCGGGATCAAACGCAGCTGCCGCTGATCCATAGCCGCATCCGTGGAATAGACGTAACTGTCCGCGGGATAGTTCAGGAGCTCCTTGATCTCCGAAAGATTGCGGGGCTCGGTGAATTCAAGGTATATGCTGCCCGCCGGAGTAACGGAGATCGTACCGATGCCGGTCGTCACTTCCATGTTGATGAACACCAGATCCTCCGAGCTGTCGTTCGATTGATGGACGGGGCGAAATTCCCCGGTGCGGCTGACGCCGAGAGAACGGAGGGTCTCATTCAGAATGGAGCGAAGCTGGGATTCATTGTATTTATAGTAAGAAAAATCGTCGTGTTCCGGATCGACGGTGTATACAGGCAGAGCGGTAACGGCAGGATCGCTGAACGTGATAGCGTTTTCCGACCGGCAGTGCTCCCGCTGCGGCGGAAGGGTCTCCCAGGAATCCCCGATCTCCAGCATGGGGAGCGTCACGCTCTGTACGGGCTCTGTGGTCTGCTGCGCGGGCTCCGTTGCGGACACAGGATCCGTCGCCTGGACGGAGCTCTTCATGGTAAAGTGGTTCAGGGTCAGCCAGCCTCCCACACCGATGGCGGCCACCAGCACGGCGGCCACGGCGGTTTTCAGCCAGGGGCGGCGGGTACGGACCAAAATGTTCTGCTCTGCCTCCGCCAGCAGATCCTCTCCAATATGATCCAGACTGTTCAGCAGTTCTTCGGATTTCATAGCAAACCTTCCTCCTTCAAGAAGTTGTGCAGGCGCTTCCGGGTCCTGGAGAGGATCACGGAGACCTGCGCGGCCGAGATATCATAGCGTTCGGCGATCTCGGTGCGGGTGTCGAAATAGTAGTAGCGGCGCAGGAATATGCTCCGAGCCTCTTGGCTCTGGGTCCGCAGGAAGCGATCCACGGCGGCGCCCAGCTCTGCGGCCATCACGCCGCTCTCCACGTCGCTCCGGCCTGTGACCTGCTCCAGCTCGTCCAGGGAGACCGTGACGGCGGAGCCGCCCCGTTTCAGAGAGTCGTTCTGCCGCAGCCGATCCAGGGAGACGTTCCGCACGATCCGGGTCAGAAACCCGCCCAGAGAATCGGGCCGATCGGGCGGCAGCCGCTGCCATAAGCGGAGATAGCTGTCATTGACGCATTCCTCAGCGTCCTCGCTGTTTTTCAGGATCCGCTGGGAGAGCCCTCTGCACAGACTGCCGTAGGAACGGTCTGTCTCTGTGATGGCTTTTTCATCCCGGGCCCAAAACAGGTTGATGATCTGTTCGTCGTTCAAGGCGATGATCCCTCCTATGTCTTTCTTTCTTCTTTTCGCGGGATTCACGCAGCTTCTCGCCGGCGTGCAGGCTGCGCTGAGAACCGCTTCACCCTATATGACGCATTTGCGGAGAAAAGTTTGCAGCTGGCATTATAACTTTTTTCATATTTTTTTTCAACAGTTATTTTGGAGGTTCTGAGCGCAGAGCTTTGTAGCGGCGCACACCAGTGCGCCACGGTACAGGCTTTCCGGTCTGCCCGTCCGCGCAGAGCAAAACGCTTGAAAAAGCCGCCGGATTGTGGTAGGATGCAAGGGTCAGGGGGGAATACCATGTTTTACGGATACGATCAGATTTTTACACCGGTGCAAACGCCGCTGCCGGGGATCACCACGCCCCGATCGCTATACGACGCCCTTTTGAAATGCTGGTGCGCCGAGACCTGCGCGCCCCGGATGCGGGAGCGCTGGAGCCCGGAGAACCCCACCCTGGGCCAATGCTCCGTCACGGCCTTTCTGGCCCAGGAGCTCTTCGGCGGCCGGGTCTGGGGCATCCCTCTGCCCGAGGGGGGCTATCACTGCTTCAACGAGGCCTGCGGCGGGATCTTTGATCTGACCTCCCAGCAATTCGGCGGCCTCCGCCTGGATTACGAGCACCCCATCGAGCAGAGCCGGGCGGAGCATTTCGCCAAGCAGGAGAAATACGAAAGATACTTACGATTGAAAAAAAGGCTCATGGAATGCATAATGCATAATGCATAATGCATAATTTCCCTGAACCATGAACGAGGTAATGCCATGAACAATCGTCCCGACGTTGTGATCGTCCCCTGCGCCGACTACGCCCCGGAGCGGGTGCGGGGGGCGCTGGAGGAGCTGATCGCCCGGGCCGGGGGCCTGGACTGGGTGCGGCCCGGGATGCGGATCGGCATCAAGGCCAATCTGGTCTCCGCTATGGCCCCGGAGACGGCTGCCACCACTCACCCGGCCCTCATTGACGCCCTGGCGTCCATGCTCCTTGCCCGGGGGGCGGACCCTGTGGTGGGGGACAGCCCCGGTGGCCTCTACAACGCGGCCCATCTGAACAAGGTCTACGCCGTTTCCGGCATGGACAAGACCTGCGCCCGGCTGAACCGGGACTTTTCCACCCGGGCGGTCGACCTGCCGGAGGCCCGCGTCTGCAAGACCGCCACTGTCACCGGCTGGCTGGCCGACTGCGACGGGATCATTAACTTTGCCAAGCTGAAATCCCACGGCATGATGGGCCTCTCCGCCGCGGCCAAGAATCTGTTCGGCTCCATCCCCGGCACCATGAAGCCGGAGTATCATTTCCGCTTCCCGAACCCGGCGGACTTCGCCGGTATGCTGGTGGATCTGGACGAATACTGGAAGCCCCAGCTCCACCTGGTGGACGCGGTGCTGGCCATGGAGGGCAACGGCCCCACGGCGGGCTCCCCCAAAGCGCTGGGCTGCCTGCTGGCAGGGGAGAATCCCCACCGGATAGACCTGCTCTGCGCTGCGCTGATCGGCCTGAATCCGGCCACCGTCCCCACCCTGCGGGCCGCCCAGGCCCGGGGCCTCTGCCCCGAGAGGCTGGACGGGCTTCGGGTGGACGGCCCTTGGCAGGGGCTGGTGGCCCAGGACTTTGCCATCATCACCCAGCGCAACGGTCTGCAGTTCCAGAACGCCATGGGCGGGGGCAAACGGGGCGCGCTCTACAGCAGGCTCCTTGCCCGGACGCTTGCCGCCCGGCCGGGAGTGGAAAAGGCGGAATGCGTGGGCTGCCGGAAGTGTGAGCAGGTCTGCCCCGCCAAGGCCATCACCATGCGTTCGGGCAAGCCGGTGATCCGCCGGGCCGCCTGTATCCGCTGCTTCTGCTGCCAGGAGTTCTGCCCCAAGGGGGCCATGAAGGTCAGACGCCCGCCCCTGGCGCGGCTGCTGGCGCGTTGATCGGTTTTGCCCCGGGGAACGCGGACGGCAGAGTGCCGTCCCTACCCGCGGCGCATGGGTCATAGATTTTTGCATTAAATCTTGCATTTTTACGCTTAATACAATATAATATACTCCGCATATGCTGCAAACCGACAAGAATCGATATAAAAAGTGAGTTGAATCAACTATGAGCCTTTCCGCGCAAGCGCCCTGGCTGAAGTTCTACGGTGATACGCCGGCGCATCTGAATTATCCCCAGAAGACCATCTACCAGATCGTCCGGGACACTGCCAAGGCCCACCCGGATCTGACTGCCTACGAGTTTATGGGCAAGGAGACCAGCTTCGCCCGGTTTATGACCCGGATCGAGCGCACCGCCCGTGCCCTGGTCGCCCTGGGCATCGGCAAGGGAGACCGGGTCACGATCTGTATGCCCAACTGCCCCCAGGCTCTGGACACCTTCTACGCGCTGAACCGCATCGGCGCTGTCTCCAATATGATCCACCCCCTTTCCGCCCCTGCGGAGATCGCCTTTTATCTGAATTTCTCCCACTCCAAGGCCATTTTGACCCTGGATCAGTTCTATCCAAAGCTCCAGGAGATCCGGGATCGGCTGGATCAGCCGGTCAAGGTGCTGATCGCCTTCATCCGGGACGAGCTGCCCATGCCTCTGAGCCTGCTCTATCCCATGAGCAAGGCCGCCAAGAAGATCCCCAAGCTGCCCAAGGACGGGGACTACATCCTCTGGAACGATTTTCTCCGGGCAGGGAACGGGGTGAAGGAGCTGCCGCCCGACGATGTGAATTATCTGGATGGTGCATCCATCCTCTACTCCGGCGGCACCACCGGCACCACCAAGGGCATTCTGCTGTCCTCCGCCAACTTCAACGCTACGGCCCTGCAGACCATTGCAGCCTCCGGGCTGAGCACCATCACAGGCAAGAAGATGCTTTCCGTCATGCCGGTCTTCCACGGCTTCGGCCTGGGCATCGGCATCCACACCGCCCTTGTAGGCGGGGCCACCTGTATTCTGGTCCCCCAGTTCAACGTCAAAACCTACGCCCAGCTTCTTATCAAGAAAAAACCCAATCTGGTTCCCGGCGTGCCAACCCTCTTTGAGGCCCTGCTGCGGACGGATCTGCTGGAAAACGCCGATCTGAGCTTCCTGGATGGGATGTTCTCCGGCGGCGACTCCCTCTCCGTGGAGCTCAAGCGGAAGGTGGACGAGTTCCTCAAGGCCCACAAGGCCAAGATCCAGATCCGGGAGGGCTACGGCACCACGGAGTGCGTCACGGCCTCCTGTCTGACGCCCAAGGACTACGCCCGCTCCGGCTCCATCGGCGTGCCCTTTCCCGATACTTACTATAAAATCGTCAAGCCCGGCACCGAGGAGGAGGTCGATCCCAACCTGGAGGGCGAGATCTGCATCTCCGGCCCCTCCGTCATGATGTGCTACATCGACAACCCCGAGGAGACCGCCCAGACCCTGCGCCGCCATGCGGACGGCCGGATCTGGCTCCACACCGGCGACCTGGGCACCATGGATCCCGACGGCTTCATCTACTTCCGCCAGCGGATCAAGCGCATGATCATCACCTCCGGCTACAACGTCTACCCCAGCCAGCTGGAGAACATCATCGACGGCCACGAAAAGGTGCTCTATTCCTGCGTGGTGGGCGTGAAGGATCCCTACAAGATGCAGAAGGTCAAGGCCTTCGTGGTGCTGCGTCCCGGCTTCGAGCCCAGCGACGCGGTGCGGGAGGAGCTGATGGACCACTGCCGGAAGAACATCGCCAAGTATGCCATGCCCTACGAGATCGAGTTCCGGGACGAGCTTCCCAAGACCCTGGTGGGCAAGGTGGCCTACCGCGTCTTAGAGGAAGAGGCCAACGCCCAGGAGGCCTGAGGCAATGCAGAATGCAAAAAGCAAAATGCAAAATGATTGGAGTCGTTCCGAAGCGGAAACCGGGAAGCGAAGCCGGATCTGGGAGATCGACGCCCTGCGGGGCTTTCTGATCCTCTGCGTCATCGCCTCCCACGCCCTGTATTTCCTCTCCGGCATGAAGAGCGTCATCAAGGTGCCCGAATTCATCCGCTTTGTGATGAATTACGGCGGAGTCCTGTTCGTAATCCTCTCCGGCCTCTCCGCCACCCTGGGCAGCCGCAGCTTTCACCGGGGCCTGCTGGTGTTTGCCGGCGGCATGGTGCTGACCCTGGGCTCCTACGCGGCTGTGGCCCTTGGGATGATGGGGAAAACCATGATCATCCGTTTCGGTGTGCTGCACCTGCTGGGCTTTGCCATGATGCTCTATCCGCTGCTGAAAAAGCTGCCAAACACCGCGCTGCTGCCCCTGGGCATGATCATCGTGGCGCTGGGTCTCTGGTTTGAGCTGAGGCCGGTGCTGGTGTCCGTGAAGTTCCTGTTCCCCCTGGGGCTGTGCTATAAAGGCTTTACCTCCGGCGACTTTTTCCCCATCCTGCCACATCTGGGCTGGTTCTGCCTGGGCATCGCCCTGGGCCGGACCCTCTACCCGACGAAGCAGACCCTGCTGCCCCGGGTCAACGCCGCCGCTCCCATTCCGCGCTTCTTCTGTTGGTGCGGCAGAAATTCCCTTTACATCTTTATCCTGCACCTGCCCCTGCTGGGCGGCCTGCTGATGCTGATCCTCTGAGGAACGTAGGGGCGGCCATTGGCCGCCCGCCCGACGCTGAAGGCTTTCCCGCTTTGCTGGCGGCCACTGGCTGCCCCTACACGCAAACCTGAAATTTTTCAATATTGGTGGTTTATATGGAGAAAAAAGAAAAGATCCGCCGGGGGGATCGGCGGGACGGCGTATGGCTTCGGCAGGAGCCTGCCATGAATCAGTTTATGGCCTATCTCTACCCCAACCGGGCGGACAACGAGGCTTACATCAACGAGGAGATCGACCTGCGGCCCATCGAGGCGTATCTGACCAGGAAGAACGAGGGCCGCACGGAGGATAAGTACACCTATTTCCATATCATCTGTGCCGCCGTGGTGAAGGCCTTCGTCCTGCGGCCCAAGATGAACCGCTTTATCTCCGGCAACCGGATGTATCAGCGGAAGTACCTCTCCGTGGCCTTCGTGGTGAAGAAGAAATTCTCCGACCGCTCCGAGGAGGGCCTGGCCTTCCGGAAGTTCGACGAGAGCTCTACCATCGACAAGCTCCACGACAGCCTCATCGACGAGATCCACACCCAACGCAAGGAGGGCACCGTGGATAACTCCACCTACTTCATGGAAAAGCTGCTGAAGCTGCCCCGCTGGGTGCTGCGGCTGGTGATGAAGCTGCTGTTCAGCCTGGATCGGAAGGGCAAGGTACCTTACGATCTCATTAAAGACGATCCCAACTATTCCTCCATCTTCCTCACCAACCTGGGCTCCATCGACCTGAGCTGCGGCTATCACCACCTCTGCAACTGGGGCACCTGCTCCTGCTTCGTGGTGATCGGCAAGAAGCACCTGGCCCCCGAGTGCCGCCCGGACGGCAGCGTCGGCTCCAAGCCGGTGCTGAACATCGGCATCACCCTGGACGAGCGCATCGCCGACGGCTACTACTACTCCAAGACCATGAAGCTGGTGAAGCACCTGCTGGCCAACCCGGAGCTGCTGGAGCTGCCCGCCGGCGAGGAAGTGGACTACCTGCCCAAGGACGACCGGCGCTTTCAAATTGACAAATGAGCGCCTCCCGTAGGGGCGCACAGTGTGCGCCTTCGGTAGCGGCGCACAGTGTGCGCCATCGAAACGTAAATAATCAGAAGTGTGAATCTATGAAACTATCTTTGATCGTTCCCATGTACAACGAGGCGGCCATCATCGAGGCCACTGCCCATACCTACCACGAATATCTCAGCGCCGCGTTTCCCGACCACGAGCTGATCTTCGTGGACGACGGCTCCGCCGACGACTGCGGGGCCAAAGTGGAGGCCCTGGCCCTGCCCAAGACCCGGGTCATCCGCTATACCCCCAACCAGGGCAAGGGCAACGCGGTGAAGACCGGTATGCTGGCCGCCGCAGGCGAGGTCCGGATGTTCCTGGACGCGGATATTGCCTACGGCACTGAGGTGATCGCCCAGGCGGCGAAGCTCTTTGCGGAGCACCCGGAGGCCGCCGTGGTTATCGGTTCCCGGCCCCTCCACCCGGAGGGCTACGCGGGCTATACGGCCGTCCGCAAGCTGGCCTCCAAGACCTATATCAAGGTGCTGAACGTGGCGGGGGGCTTCCGCCTCTCCGACTCCCAGTGCGGCTGCAAGGCCTACCGGGGCGACGCGGCCCAGGCCATCTTCTCCCGCACCGAGACCAAGGGCTTCGCCTTTGATTTTGAGACCATACTCTGGGCCCAGAAGCTGGGCTTCCGGATTTTGGAGATGCCCGTCACCGTGGTGAACCACCGGGCCTCCAAGGTCCACGTGGTCCGGGACACCTTTAAGATGTTGAAGGAATTGCGACAGATCCGAAGTCGAGTAAAGAAGGGATAGATCCGCGTTCCCCGCACGGTCGCACCCTACTGTAGCGCGGGCTATTAGCCCGCCGTTTCCTCGCGTAGGGACGGCACGCTGCCGTCCGCGTTCCCACGGAAGGGAGGGATCCTGAATGCATCCCATCAAGCACTTTTGCACCATCACCAAGCATCGCCATATGGTCATGGCAAGCTGCTTCCGGGTGGGACTGATCCGCCAGGGACTCTGCCACGATCTGAGCAAGTATTCCCCCACGGAGTTCTGGCAGGGGGCGAAATTCTACCAGGGCACCCGCAGCCCCAACGCCCGGGCCCGGGAGGCGGAGGGCTGGTCCGTCGCCTGGATGCACCACAAGGGCCGCAACAAGCACCACTATGAGTATTGGACGGACGTGCCCCCCGGCGGCCACGCCTACCAGCCTGTGCCCATGCCCACCCGTTATCTGGTGGAGTCGGTCATGGATCGGATCGCTGCCTCCAAGGTCTACCGGGGCAAGGACTACCAGAACGGCGACGCCCTGGCCTATCTCTATCGGGAGCACGCCTCGGAGCTGCTGCACCCGGATACCTACCGGAAGATGGAGTTTCTGCTCACCCTCCTGCGAGACAGGGGAGAGGCGTACCTGTTCGCTTTCCTCCGCCGGGTGGTGCTGAAGGAAGTCCCGTTCGAAGAATGGAAGGAACTGGTAACAAGTAATAAGTAATAGGTAATAAGTAATAAGTGACAAGTAGGGACGGCACTCTGCCGTCCGCGTTCCCCCGTAGGGACGGCACTCTGCCGTCCGCGTTCCCCCGTAGGGACGGCACCCTGCCGTCCGCGTTCCCCCGTAGGGACGGCACTCTGCCGTCCGCGTGGCTCGTAGGGACGGCACCCTGCCGTCCGCGTTCCCCCGTAGGGTGCGGATGTAAGTTCAAAAAACAAGCTGAGCAAAAGGATCAAAGCAGTCCTTTTCGCTCAGCTTTTTTCAGCTTGTTATATACCCTGAATATGCTCATGCAGATTTGCCTGCAAGACGCGGCAGCCGCGGCAGCTGAGCTCCCAGACGTGGATACCCGTATCCGCGGTGCAGAAAACGGACCTTTGCAGCAGCGGGATTTGAAACAGCGCGCCGTAGAGCTGATTGATCATGCCGCCGTGGGTGACTACCGCGACGACGGAATCCGGCTCGCTCTCTGCCAGGATCCGGTTGAGCGCCTTCACGGCCCGGCTGCGGAAATCCGCATCGGATTCCTGCCCGTAAACCGACAGCTCAACGGGCAACCCCTTGATCTCGGGATAACGCCTGTCCGCCTCCTCCCGGGATAACCCGGCCAGCTGGCCGTTGTTGTGCTCCATGAGATCGGGCTCAAACAGAATGGGAAGTCCCGTTTTCTCGGAGAGGTGGCCCGCTGTCTGGGCCGCCCGCTTTAAGGGGCTGGCGTAGAGCCGGGTGAGGGAATAATGTGACCCCACATAGTTTGCCATGGCCGCGGCCTGTCTGTGGCCCCGCTCCGTCAGTTCGAAATCCGCCCGTCCCTCGTGGACGTTCAGAAGATCCGCTTCCGACTCTCCGTGCCGTATCAGCAAAATTTGCATAGTGCAGTCCTTTCCTTCGATGATCGTATCAGATCCTTGCGCTGCGTTCTTCGTTCTGCCGGATCTTCCGCAGTCTGCGGATGTCGTCCCCCAGGAAGTACAGCACCCGGTAGCTGCCCAGCAGGCGGGAGGCGATCTGGCCGCCGTAGCGGGCCTCCAAATCCTGCTCGTTGAGGTTGGTGGAAATGACGGTGGCCTTCCGTTCCAGCAGCCGGGCGTTGACGATCTCATAGAGGGCGGCGGTGACGAATTGGGTGGTCATTTCCGTGCCCAGATCGTCAATGATCAGCAGCTCGCAGTCCCGGTAGTCCCGGAGGCTCTCCGGCTCAGCCCGCTCAAATTTCACGGCTTCATAGTGGGCAAACAGCTTGCCCGCGGTGGCGTAGACCACGCTGTGACCGTTTTCGGACACCTGCCTTGCGATGCAGGCGGAGAGGAAGGTCTTGCCCAGCCCGGTGGCCCCGGAGAAGAGCAGACTTCTGCCCCCCGGCTGGAATTCCGCGGCGTATTTCTTGCAGTAGTTCAGGTTCTTCTGCATCAGCGTCCGGGCGGAGGTGCCAAGCTCGGGGTAGAAGCGCTCCGGGTAGAGCTCCATGGAAAAGTTCTCAAAGCGTTCCCGTCCCGTGGGCAGCAGGGAAGCCAGCTCCCGCTTCTGCTCCTGGCGGCAGAGCTCCCGGAGGCATTCGCACATCTGAGAGCCCACGTAGCCGGTGCCGCCGCAGAGGGAGCAGACAGGGCTGTCATCCAGATAGCCGTCGGGCAGCTCCGCTTCGTCCAGGATCCATTGGCGCTCGTTTTGCAGCTTTTGGTTTTCCTCCCGCAGCCGGGCCAGCTCCGCGTCGGTATCGCCCTCGTGCTGAAAGATCAGGGCGGCTGCCTGGGCGGCGCTGCCCCGCAGGGCCCGGTCGATCTCCCGCAGCCGGGGCCGCAGGGCGTAGGCCTTGGCCAGATGATCCTCATATTCCGCCCGCTTGCGCTCGTTATCCTCCCGCAGCCGCATTCTGGCCCGGGTCAATACGTTATTGGTATAGGCCATCGTTTCTCTCTCCTTGTCCAGGCTTCAGAGTTCTGAAATCATTATGCATTATGCATTATGCATTATGCATTATGCATTTTGCATTTTGCATTCCTCACTCTTCCTCCAGCATCTGCCTTGCCGCGTCCACCATGCCGGGGCTGGGGGCCTCGCCGTGGCGTTGATAGCCGCCCTTCCGGGCCGCGGGCTTGCGATCCAGGGCGCGGATCTGGTCGGCGGTGTAGAGTCCCTGCCCGTTCCAGCGCTCCAGGATGCTGTTCATGTATTTCCAGGTGAGGCCGCCGGTGTTCTCGCAGGTCTTTTCATAGGCCAGGCTGATGGCGTCGTCGGCGAAGCCCATGTCTGACCAGGCCTGGAGATAGCGCTCCTCGGCGGGGGTGATGCGCCGCCCGGTGATGCCCAGCAGTCTGCAAAGCTCGCCCATCCGGGAGCTTCGAAGCGATTCGTTCTGTATATAGGCGGCGGCCTTTTCCAGGGTGTCGATCTGCAGATCGGCCCAGTGATAGGCCTCCTTTTCCATCATCCGCATGGAGGGCATCCGGCCGGCGCCCCGGGAGCGGCCCCGATCCACGCAATAGTGGATCAGCACGTTCAGCACCTCCACCGGCAGGCCCAGGTATTCCCGCATGGAGAGCAGGATCTTCAATT